>TARA_R110000751_G_scaffold307889_2_pt1 | contig 131508 bp, 123 predicted proteins | sample TARA_R110000751 | Tara Oceans TARA_R110000751 (sample SAMEA4398001) | marine metagenome | biome: Polar Biome; feature: [MES] marine water layer (ENVO:01000295) within the mesopelagic zone...; material: water (ENVO:00002006), including particulate matter (ENVO:01000060) such... | reverse complement strand
GCAGGCCTTGCTTGCTCGCAGACCGACCAATGTCGTTCTGGTGGCGATGGCCAACAAGACGGCACGGGTTGTTTGGGCCATGCTTCGCAGGGAACAAACCTATCGGGTGCTGCCGCAAAACGATGCAATGATCCACAGCGCAGCGGTAAGCGGCGCGTAGCGTAAACGAATACAACAAAGTTGGTTCAGTTTGATTGCGAGGGTAACTTGATGTGATGGCAAACCAGGGTAACCGGGATCAGCCAAACCCGACAAACTGTCAGAGCCTTGAGCTCGTTACGGTGCTTGGGCGTTGATCCTCGGATTCCATCAGGGCCAGCGGTTGCTGAAAACCGCGCTACAAAGGCCGGATAGATGACTGCAAACCCACCTTGTCAAAAACATCAAAAAACACTTGCAATCAGGGGGGCGTCCATAGATGATAGTTTACTTAATTCCTATTTTACCGCTTTCCGACCCCTCTTTTGTGCCACAAGAACACGACTTTTGCGCCACGAGAACACGACCGGTTTTCTTTTCCAATGCCTTCAGCCAATCGGCATCCCCGATGGACCGGCCAATTGTTTCGGCCCGCCGTATTGGCGCATAGGCCACATCTTCCTTGCATGGTTCACCCAGAAATTGTGTAAAATCGCCAACGCGTTCCAGCACCGGCGCAACCTTCACGGTTCCATTATCGCGACCGGCCAGATGCGCCCTTGTGCTTGACCAGGGCCAATCCTCCGCGCGTTTGACCAGCCCGGCCCTCACGGGATTGAGTGTGACATAGTGAATGGAATGGTTCAGATGGGGTTTGTTCATCACAACCGAACCATAGCGTCCCTGTCAAAGGTGCCCGATCGTTCGCGCCCTCGTGTTGATATATCCTGTTTAGCGCCGATGCAGGTCGGCAAAAGTCCGGCGCAGCCCATCCTCATTGGATGGGACCAATATACAGTGAACATGGTTCGGCATCAGGCAATAGGCCCATACCTCACATTGAGCACGCATGGCGCTCTCGGCCAGCATATCCAGATAAAGACTATAGTCGGCGTCCTCGAAAACACCCTGCCGCGCCGGTTGCCACGCGGGGTAACATGATGCGGAAGATCGGGGACGACAATGCGAGCAAGACGGGCCATTTGAAGATGCCAGATCATAAAGGTATTTAGTAAACTGTCACCGTATTTTTCTTGTAATTTTCTCCACTATATCAGGGCAAGTCCAGGGCGCCGATTGGTTGATACAACTGATCATATGGTGCGTAGCCAATTGTCCCATCGCGGATCGTTGAAGAGCTTTCGTGCCCGGGCGTATTTCCAGATACCGTATTTTTGATAGTCAAAATCCCAATCCTGCAATTGACGTTGCTGAACGGCCCAGGATCCCCATTTCATGTCGGCAATCGCGCGGGCAACTGTGACACGGGCAACCATCTCGGCCCGCATCTCGCCAAAGTAGCGCTTTATCAACTCTAGTGATGTTGCCTCATCAACAAATACTTCGGCCAAAAACACACCCAGTTCATAGGCACGCTCATTATTGGAAGCGTATTCATAGTCGATGAGTTTCATGTCCTTGATCTCGTCCCCATTCATCGCGACCATGAAATTGCCGGGCATGGGGTCATTATGGCATGGAACAATATCAAGTCCCGAGGCCTCAAAGGCCTGCTTCGCCTTGCCATATTGTTTGATGAGCCAATCAAAATCGGCAGGATAAATTGCATTCAGCGCCTTTCCCTGTTCGATATGCTCGTCCGTCATCTCGAAAACTGTCTTGGTTTCCGCCAAGGCCTGCCCCTTGTGAAACGTGGCATAGAGATCGATTACGCCATCGAGGAAGTCCTTGCGCGCAAAATCGGCATTGGTGGAGGCGCGGTAACCCTCCAAAAACTCGACAATTTCCAGCCCCGCCTCGTTGTCATAGTGCAAGACATTCGGAGCGATTCCCATGGCATGTGCCTGACGGGCAGCACTGACCGAGGCATCGCGGTTAATGAAGCTCTCCGTACCAACGCCATAGACCTTCAGGAAATGCATCTTGCAATCATGGGTCGCCAAAAAATTTGTGTTTGTAACGCCGCCATCAAGGGGCACAACATCCACGGTCGCCGGAGACCAGCCAGGAACGGCGCTGACGGCTGCGTCCAGACGTTTTTGTAACTCGGTGCTCATTGCAACCTCCTAAGCCGCAACACGAATGCGATCATTTGCGTGCGAGTTTTTGGCGTGCATTTCCAAACGGATAAAGCGCCAGGCGGAATATTTGGAGAACTCGAGGGCGCGGCGCGGTGACCGGGCCGCCATAATCGCGCCGATCAGACCCCACCGCATATCATCGGCAAGACCATAGAGCATTGATCGCTGGAAAAGCCCCTCATTGAACTGCCCATACCACTCTTCAAAACCGGCACGTGCTTCCGGTTCAGCCTCGTAATACTCGACCAAATGGCACCCGATATCTTCAAAAGGGTCGCAGTTCGCTGCGAGATCAAAATCAATGAGCTTAACCTGATGGTCCGGAGCGACCATAATATTGGCCGTGTTGCCATCCCTGTGACACGGCACAAGATCACGACCCAAACTCCAGATTTTGGCTTTCGCATCGCGGAAAAAGGAGGCAAATACGGCAATATCAGCATGTGTCGGCAGCCCGGAGGATGCGCAAATCGCATGAAGCGCTTCGATCTCGTCAAAAATCGACACGTTCTTTTGCAATTTTGCGCCAAGTTGAAACGTCTTTTTCAGTTCAATCACCTTGGCGCGCAGAATTGAGGATACGCCATCATGCAATCCACCTGCTCGCCAGGGTGCGGACAGATTTTCGAATGCGACGATCCCATCGCCGACACACTCGCGCAATACTTTCGGGCCAACATCCAGGCTGCCCGCCTGTCTGGCAGCTTCAATGGCACTGCCGGGTTCCACATAGAAAGACGTATCGGGATGATAGTGCTTGATTATGATGGATTGCTCATTCGATGAGGCGCGCCAGATATCGCCTTCAATGCCACGCCATGCGGGTGATGCCAGAACCGTCAATGGGTTTTCAAAGCGCACAGGATCCGAACCAAGGACTTCGACGGCTCGAGACCGGGCCAGTTCTTCTCTCATTTTACTTTCGGTGTCAGACATTACCAATACTCCGTTGCATCATGCCATCGGTGTTACAGGCCAGTCCCGCTTGCCGTCGCCAAAAATGTTGAGCTTCAATTCCAGATCTGTTGCCAGTTTCAGAAGCGCTGCATCATCGAGGCGCTTTGCGACAAGTTGCATACCGATGGGAAGACCGCGGTCATCAAAGCCGCCGCAAATTGATACGGCTGGATTGCCCGACTGGTTGAACAATGCGGTGAACGTTGTATGTCGCAAGGGCATTAACGGATCAACACCAAGATCTTCGACAGGGAAATTGACGACCGGCATGACCGGCGTCAGCAGGACATCGACATCAGCCAGAAGGTCGACGCAGTAGGCAATGCTCTTTTCAATCCCGCATTCGACCTCCCGTATCTTTGCGCCCCCCCAGTCTTCAGCCTCCCTGAACCACGCGTAAAGCGCTTGCGGTACCAAATCGCGCAATTCATCCGAAGCGCTGGAATACTCTGCCCAACCGCGCAGTTTCAGAGAATCGTCGATGGGTAGATATGCATTGAACCCCGGTGTTTTTGAAACGCACTGAATATTTCCAACCAATTCCTCAAGCGCCGCTTTTACATTTTCAAAACACGCCTTCACTGCCGGTTCGGTTGACGGGCCAAACCCAAAATCAGCCGTCGCGCCAACACTGAGTTTACGGTCCCGGTTCGCATCACAATACCGCATCGAATAACGATCAGCGGTATCCGGGCCAGTAAGCAATTTTGTCCATGCTTCAAGATCAGCGGCACGACGGGTTATGGGTCCGGCCGAGCGCACATTGGATGCGGGTGCATGCGGAATGATACCCTGCGTCGGCTTGAAAGCCGCCAGACCGCAATGGGAAGCAGGCAGGCGGACAGATCCTGCAATGTCCGAACCCACTGACATCATCCCGATACCAGTTGCTATCGAAGCCGCGCCGCCAGCACTTGATCCGCCAGTGCTCCAGGAAAGTCCCCAGGGATTGTGCACGATCCCATGGGATGTGCTGACCCCCGATGCGCTCAGGCCAAAGTCAGGCATGATGGTCTTGCCAAGAATAATTGCGCCAGCTTTTTTCAGCCTGGCCGCAGGCGGTGAATCGATTGTGCCAATTACACCCTCACCATGAATAGCTGAGCCATGGTGCCAATACATGCCGATGGCGTTGACACTGTCTTTCAAAGTAACAGGCACACCGTCGAATGCGCTCAAGGGCTTTCCGGCGGCATAACGTTCCTGAGATGCGTTCGCCTCAGCACGCGCTTCACGGTCACGCACTCCATAAAGCGCATTGATCTTGTTCCCGACAGCATCGTTTTGAGCCAAAGTAACATGGATCACTTCGACGGGGCTGAGACACTTGTCCGCATAAGCTGCCTGAAGCTCACGCAGGGACATATGTGAGAGTGTTTTGATATCCATTGTCATATTCTCAACAGCACCCATCATGCAATCTGATAGACATCCTGGCGACCCGAAGATCATGATGCCGACAGCAAAAGGTCAAGACGACCGCGCTCATGCCATGGGCGTTGAACACAGCCACTTCGGATCCGTCGTCCTCGATGAGCGCAGCGCCGGATATGTCCGATCTGGGTGCAGTCTCCGTCACGAGACGTTCAGGATTGATGAAAGCAATCATGCAGACCTCCCCGCAGCCAGCAGATCGAGCAGTTCTCGATGCAGTTCAGGGGTTGCTGCCGAGACGATTTTACCACCCGAATGAAAGGTCAATGCATTCCCGTCCCAATCGGACATGACACCGCCCGCAGCCTCGACCACACCAAGCAAGGGCAGGAAATCAAAAGGCTTGAGATCATAGTCGACAACCGCATCAACATGACCGGCGGCGAGCAAGGCATGGGGATAGCAATCGTAGGCAAAACGGCGCGTGTGGCCAGCCTCTGCCAATCGTGCATGGACAGCCGATTCGTGCTTGAAAAGCTTGTCGCCCTCATTGATATAGAGGATCGCCTCAGCCAAGCTTGTCGTTGCGGACGTCTGGATAGTTGCGCCGTTCAGAGTTGCGCCCTTGCCCGGCTGGCCGACGAAAAGCTCACCCAGCGCCGGCATCGACACCATGCCCATCTGGACCTTTTCGTGGCGAACATAGGCGAGAAGAAACCCGAACAGCGGATGCCCCGAAATGAACGAACGGGTTCCGTCGATCGGGTCCACAACCCAGACATGTTCATTGCTCAAATCGCCGGAACCATATTCCTCACCAAGGATTGAATGGTCTGAAAAATTTACCGCCAAATAGTCCCGGACTTCCCGTTCCACTTGCCTGTCAGCGATCGTTACCGGACTGTGATCACCCTTGAGCTCGACATCCAGTGTTTTGCGGAAGTAGCGCATCGCCGTTCCAGCGGCGATCATTGCAATTTCCTTTGCCGCAGCGACCAACTGATCGGAACGCATGATTTGATGTTCAGGCAAAATCGCCCCCGCAGACTTGTGATTGGTAAGGCCTCGAAATCAGTGCGCTCAGTGCATGGAGCATGCCCTCAAATCCGGAAGCGATATCCTCGTCAGATGTAAATTCCTCAGGCGAATGACTGATGCCGTCATTCGATGGAACGAACATCAGTGTTGAAGGACAGACCGATTGCAGATTGACCGCATCGTGTCCGGCAATGGTTTTCATTTTGAGATAGGAGATATTCGCGGCGTCCCAACAGTCCCGTACCGTTTGAACGGCATTCGCATCGAACTCCACAACAGCGCGCTTCGTTGTGCGAACAGCCTCCAGTTCGCAACCAGTGCGATTTGCGATATCGCACATTGCCTGTTCAAGTTCGTCTTGAGCGTTGCGGAGTGAGGATGGGTCAGGTGATCTGAACTCGACCCAGAGACTGGCGCTTTCAGCGATCGTGTTGGGAGAGTTCGGCAATACTTCAATGCGGCCAACGGAACTGTATAATGGCTCTGATGCGGCTTTGGAGATCTCATTCGCGCGGATGATCAGATGGGAGGCTGCCAGAAGCGCATCGCGGCGATCTTCCATCGGTGTTGGGCCGGTATGATCCGAGCGACCGACGATACTGATCCGGCATTTCAGCGCGCCCCAGCTTGACGTAACAATGCCAACCGGTGTGTTTGCGTCCTGAAGGCCAGAACTCTGCTCGATATGAAGCTCAAAATAGTGATGCGGTTTTGGCGGAGTATCCTTGCCAAGATAGTTTATGCTGGTTAGTGCCTCGCCCAGAGTCAGCCCCTCGCAATCGCATGAACTCAAGGCATCATCGAAGCTGATCCTGTCAGTAAATGCTGCGCTGCCGATCAAACTTGGCTGAAACCGCGACCCCTCCTCTCCGGTCCAGCAGGCAACAACGAATTGATCGAAAGCCGGATCAATTTTCCCCGCAACACAAAGCGTTCTGATTGCAAGCGCTGCAACGCAGGCGCTGGCCACGCCCAGGGCACCATCAAAACGCCCTCCATTGGGTTGGCTGTCGAGATGCGAGCCACAGTAGAATGCGCTTCCATCACCATTTTCGGCGAGTTGCAATATGCCAAAGATATTGCCGGTACGATCAACACGAACCGTAAAGTCGTTTTGCTTGAACCACGCGCAAAGAAAGTCACGGATCTCGCCGTCTTCCTTTGATGCTGCAAGGCGCGACACGCCGCCATCACTCGTAGCGCCAATGCGCGAGAATTGTTTTAGAAGGTCAAGAACATCCGTTCGCTGAGCCTTGGTGGAAAGTTGTGTGTCACCCATGAATGACATCCATTTCTGCCTTTTTGAACCGCTCCATGAAGTGGTGATCGGGTTTGCGTTCGGTCACCAAGCGATCGATCGCATCGAAACTGACCGAACAAATGTTGGCAGACTTCCCGAATTTGCTGGAGTCAGCCAGCATCACCTTGTTTCTGGCACATTTCACAAGCGTCTGACGGATACGGGACTCGTCCTCTTCGAAATCCATGAACCCTCGTTCGACATCGACACCGGCCACCCCCATAAAGGCTGTATCGAAATAGTAATTCTGAATGTAGGAAACGGTGTCGTACCCGACGAGATCGGACTCAATACTGCGCAGCTGACCGGGCGCCACAAAAACGGTAACGCCGGAAAATTCCTTGGCGATCTGCGCGACGTTGAGCGAGTTGGTGTAGAGTTTCAAATCGGAGAACTTGCCCAACTGGCGTGCAAGAGCCTCGCAGGTTGAGCCAATATTGACGAAAATGGACGTGTGGTCTGAGATCAGTTTCACCGCAAGCTGAGCAATGATGCCCTTTTCCTTGGTCAATTTCTGGACACGTTGGCTGATCGGTTCATCGCGGATGGGAGCGACACAGATTGCACCCCCGTGCACCCGCCTCAGCAGACCTTCCTTGGCCAGATCTTTCAGGTCGCGTCGGACGGTTTCATCAGACACGTCCAGATTGGCCGCGATTTGCATCACCGAGACCTTGCTGTGACTGGAAAGACGTTCCAGAATATATTCGCGACGATGTGAATTGAGCATCACAGTTTCCTAGACAGAATTTTCAAGAATCTTGGCGTGATCGACGGCACTTTCGACAACCAGATGACACGCGACGTAAGACCCATGACTCAGGGGAGTGGGACGCGGATCATCTGTCTTGCACCGTTCAATTGAGACAGGACAGCGCGAACGGAATACACAGCCGTTTGGGATATGAACCGGGCTCGGCGGCTCGCCCTCAAGGAGATATTCTTCGGATTTGAACGGATGATCATCGAGCGTGGGAACCGCACTGAGCAGTGCACGCGAATAGGGATGGGCGGGATTTTGAAAGAGCGTTTGGTTATCGGCAAGTTCAACGATCCGGCCCAGATACATCACCGCAACCCGGTGACAGACCTTTCGAACGAGGGCCATGTCATGTGAAATGAAGATATAGGTAAAGCCGTGGGTTTTCTGAAGCTTTTCGAAAAGCTCAAACAATTTCGATTGCTCTACCTGATCGAGTGCCGAGAGTGTCTCGTCAAGGATCATGAGTTTTGGCTTTAAGACAAGTGCCCGAGCGATATTGATGCGTTGCCGTTGCCCGGCACTCAGACCGACCGTCAGATGGTTTTCAATCGACGGATCAAGCCCGACTTCTTTCATGGCAGCCAGGACTCGTCCACGGACTTCGGATTTCTTGCAGACTTTATGAATGAGCAACCCCTCTGCGATGATACGACCGACCGGCATACGCGCTGGTAGCGAGCTATAGGGATCCTGGAGCAACAATTGGAACGACTGACGCAGCTTTGTCAATTCTTTCCAGCTGAGTTCCGAAAGGTCTCTGCCGCCGAAGCAAATGGTGCCCTTTTCAGGGATTTCGAGCCAAGCCAAAAGGCGGGTCAAAGTCGATTTTCCGCAACCAGATTCGCCGACAATTCCGATATTTTCACCTTCACGGATATCCAGAGTGATACCCCGAACGGCTTGCACCGCATTTCGCCCGTTGAAGGTATTTTTCTTGCGTACGAGATAGGTGCGATAGACGTCATCGACGGACATGAGTGTCGAGGCTTCAATCGCCGTTGGAGCCTTCACCTCTGGTCCCCAGATGCGCGGCAGTCTTGCCAATAGTGATTTCGTATAGTCGTGCTGGGGACTCATGATGAGTTTTTCCGGTGTTGCTTTTTCAACAACCCTGCCTTGTTGAAGCACCAATATTTCATCCGCAATCATTTCAGCGACAGGCAGCGAGGACGAAATGAACAGGATCGCGGTAGAAAACTGATCGCGCAATTCCTTGATCAAACGTATGATCTGTGCGGCAACAGTCACATCCAGCGCTTGCGTGATATTATCAGCAATCAGGACCGCTGGGTTTGTCACCAGAGCGTCGACGATCATGACCCGCTGCATCATGCCACCGCTAAACTGGAATGGATATTCGTGGAACCGAACTTCTGGAGATGGAATTCTAACGGCCGCCAGAACTTCCAACACACGTTCTGTGGCCTCTTTTTCCGATAAGCTGGGATTCACGGAGCGAAGTTTTTCAACGATCTGATTACCAACTGGAAGTGTCGGATCGAGCGATCCCGAAGGGTTGGAGCCGATGTAGCCGATCGAGTTTCCGCGAATTTTGACAAGTTTCTCGGAGGAAACCGCCAACATGTCCTCGCCACGGTACACAACTTTGCCTGATTTATAGACCAGAGGATCGGATATACCTTTTACGATTGCTCTTGCCAAAACCGTTTTGCCTGAACCTGCCTCGCCAATCAGACCAAGCACCTTACCTGCACTGAGTTCGAAGCCAATCCGGTCTAGAATTTTGGCTGACGGGTCATTTGCCAGACCGACAGTCAAGTCCTGGATCAGAAGAATAGTGTCCTTGTCGCGCATTATGCCCCGCCTCTCAGTACCTTGTTACGCGCATTCTCCATAGCTGACCCCATCAGATTGAGGCTGGTCAGCGTGAACAGAAGGAAGACGCCAGGCATGGTCGCAATCCACCAGTAATTGATCAGATACTTCCTCCCGTCAGCGATGATATTGCCAAATGTTGGTGTGGGCGGCTGAATGCCAAGCCCAATGAAGCCGAGAATGGATTCAAAGATCATGATCGCAGCCACATCCAAGACCGCAACGAATGCGATGGGTGGCAAAACGGCAGGCGCCACAAACAAGATGATGATCCGCAAGTCCGACGCACCAAGTACACGCTGTCCCTTGATATATTCCTTGCTCTTTTCAGAAAGAGCCGCGCTTCGGGCGACACGCGCATAAAGCGGCCAGCCAGCGAGACCCAAAACCAGAATGATAGCAGGCGCCGTCGGGCGTGAAATGCCCAGAATTGTGATCGCCAAAATGATCATCGGAATTGAAAGCTGTGCGTCCGTGATACGCATGATGATAGTATCAGTCAGCTTTCCCTTAAAACCTGAAACAAGGCCGAGCGCGCATCCGACTGTGAACATCAAGGTAACAGTGCCGATACCGATCAAGACGGAGTAACGCAGTCCGACCAGACAACGCAGAAGCAGATCGCGGCCCAGATGATCTGTCCCCAGCGGGTGCGCCCAAGACCAGTTATCGCCCAGAAACAAAGGCGGTATGAAGCGCCCTTTGATGTTCATTTTGGTTGGGTCTATGGAGGAAATCTCAGGAAAAACGAGTGCGCCAAAGAGCAGCAGCAAGAAAATCCCAAACCCCAATCTGAAAGATGAACTGGCCCATGCCTGGCGCAGCATCCGTTGCGCAGGTGTTCTGAGTGCCTCGGTCACAATGCCAGCTTCGGTTGTCTCGATTGGTGAGGCTGTTTTTGACATCTCAATACTCCAACCGTGGATCTATATAACTGGCGGCGAGGTCGACAGCGATATTGATGAAAACAAATATGGCGCTGATAAAGACTGCGACGCCCTGAATGATTGGGAAATCACGTTGCAGCACTGCATTGATGGTCAAACGGCCAAGCCCCGGATAATCAAAGATCAATTCGACAACTAGCAGCACACCAAGAAGAGCCCCCAGTTGAATGCCGAACAAATTCAGCAATGGAATAGACGCATTACGAATGGCATGAGCACCAACGATGCGAGAGCGCCTAAGACCGCGTAGCGGGGCTACTGTAATAAACTCTTCCTGCATGACCTGGGCGATCGAAACCGACAATGTTCGTATGATGAACGGTGATATCCCGATCGCAAGAACGACCGCTGGCAGGATCGTGTATTCAAATCCCTTGTACCCGAGCGACGGCAAAATGCCGAGATTTACGGAAAACACTTGAGCCAGCACAATGCCGAGCCAAAAATTGGGAATGGAAACAAACAGCGATCCGGTGAAAAATGCCAGCTTATCTTGCCATTTCCCTGGGTTCAGCCCAGCGGCCACACCAAGCGGAAAAGACATGATCAAAGCAAAAACGACTGCCAGACCAGCGAGTTGCAATGTGAGAGGAATAGTCTCGAGGATGAGGGTCAACACTTCGGCACGATCGTCGCGCGTCGGATCATCAAATGCAGCGGCCCCCACGGTAGCACCACTCTTTGGGCGAAAGAAAGAATTCCCCAGATCACCACGAACAAGGTCACCCAAATATCTCACAAACTGAATTGGGATCGGATCGTTGAGTCCGAGTTCTTCCGCTTTCTGAACAACCACTTCATCCGGTGCCATGCCGCCAACGATCAGTCGGGCCGGGTCACCGGGCACGATACGAAGCAGCGTGAAGATCGCAAAAGTAACGATCAACAGGACCACCGCGCCTTGAAACAACCGTCTTGTGAGAAAACTGAGCAGATACAAGTTCTTGACTCTCTTTGGTATGATAAGGGCCGAGCAAACAGGGTTCGCTCGGCCCCATTATTCCACCAAAATTAGGTGTTTGTCGCTTTGGAAGCGTCCATCATACCGTTTGGATAGATGTATATGCCTTTCAGGTCTTCCCGCATCGCGTGGATAAAGACCGAGGTGAACAAGCTGAGGGACGGCACTTTTTCCGCCAGCATAGGCATCAATTCTTCTTGAATGATTTTCTTGCGGGCTTCCGGATCAGTGGCATTGCGCTCTTTATCCAGAACAGCATCAAGTTCCGCATCCTCAATACCGCAGATACGTTTAGACGACGAGTGGAAGTGCGTGCGCAGCACCAGATCCGGTTCCGGAGAGCCAGTTGCCCAACCGCAATCGATCATATCACCTGGGCCACCACCCGGGCGATCGTAGAGATTGTCAGCCCACGCGGCAATTTCCATGGCAGAAAACTCGACATCGAAGCCCTGCTCCTGCAGCATGGCCGTGATCACTTCGCCATATTCCTTGGTTTTTGGATAGAAACCCACCGAAGTTATATATTGCAATTTCGGCAGGCCCTGACCACCCGGGAAGCCAGCTTCAGCAAGAAGGCGCTGACACTCAGCAGGGTCATATTTTGGATAGTTCGGCGTGTCGACATAACCGAATTTCACCGGAGACACCCATGCGTTCGACGCGGTGCCCGAAACGCCAAGCACATCCAGTATAACATCGCGGTCGATGGCATGGGCCACCGCTTTGCGCAATGTGGGGTTGTTGAATGGCGGTTTTGAACAGCGGAACCAGAGATATTTGTTCTCAACGGACACCGCCTCATTGATGGCAAAGCCTTGCTTAGCCTTTATCGTCTCGACTTGCTCACCTTCAAGACGCTCAATGATATCGGCTTCGCCTGAAAGAAGCGATAGCATCCGGGTGGTTGCATCGCCAACAAAGGTCATGTTGAGGCCAGGCACTTTTGGCGCACCACCAAGGAAGTCGGCATTGGCCTCCAGGACGGTGGTGTTCCCATCTTGTTTGACGAATTTGAATGCGCCGGTCCCGTTGGGACGCGATGCCAGTGTTTTCAGGTCAGCCAGGTCTTTCGCCGACATGATCGGCAAGAACGCAGACAGGAACCAGAACAAGCTGGCCGGATATCCATGCTCCGTAGTATTCACGACAGCCGTGTGGTCGCCCACAACATCGACAGTACATAGACCTGGATACCAGGCAGCGGGACGATCCGGCTGTGAGGCGTATTCGAATGTTGCTTTCACATCGTTTGCCGTAAATGGCTCGCCGTTGTGGAATTTCACACCCTTGCGAAGTTTGAATTGAAGCCGATGCTCGTCGAGCAGCTCCATGCTTTCAGCAAGTTCGAACACAATTTCATCCGGATTGCCGGGTGTCATCGGTGCACGGGTCAGGTATCCGAAGACGAAGCTCTCCAAATTGATCTGGCCCAGGGTCGTATGCGATGTCGGATCCCAGTTGCCGGTCAAATTCTCGGCGGACAGAAAAGTGATCACCTTGTCAGTCGCCGCGAACGCGGGACTGCTGAAAAATGTTCTGTTGATCATCGGTGCCCCGGTAATCACGCTGGCCATTGCCGATACTTTCAAGAAATTACGTCTGTCGAATTTCATTTCATTTCTCCATATGCTGCGTTTGGTTTGCTCAAGTAAATTACGCCTGCCCTACGACCTCAATCTCATTTGAAAGGTCCTACCCCAACGGAAAACCCGATCATTTCGTCAGGGGCATGAATTGCGCAAAGGAACCCCTTTAGCTGGGGAAGACCTTCCGGCAACGTCCTCTGCTTGCGCGCACCCATCATCTCTGGGGGCTTCTTTTCGAAAATGAACGACACGCAGCGCTTTTGTTGATTTGTAGGTTTTCGTGGTAATTTCTCGTCACATTCAACGAGATCTATACCCTGCATTTGTAAATAATCATTACAAAATAGCAATTTACCTACCTTTTCCATCAATTCATCAAAATTTTGAAATGTGGTATTTGTTGATTTATTGGTAACCACGGCTTTTCAATATTGCAAGCATTTTTTGAAAGAGCTGTGGATGGCATGGAAATCTAGTGCTCGACACAGCGTAAATCTGATGCCCCGAATTGCATTCGCGCGAGTTAGGTGCCAGTGGACACCGGCCGGGCATGTATCGGGCATACATGGTATGCGTTGCACTTTGAACCATTTCGAAGCCTATTGCGTTTGTTCCAATGGAAAGCCACCGACGCGAAATGCTCAATATTGAGGGAACGATGGACCAGCATTCAAGCAACGCATGGATAGAGACCGTACCGACTTTGACGCATTTTGCGCAAGTTGGTGATGCGTCGCTCTATGCGCCTTTGCCGGACAGCTGGTACCTCGGGCTTTCAGACGTGTCTGATTCAACCGAGGCCATCGCAAGTGGCAATTACAAAGCTATCAATCTGGCAGGCGCGGGAACGATCAGTTCGGTCAGCAATGCGCTTGAGGGCGCCTTGAAGCTGTTTGCCTTTGGAGGCGACGGCGCCCATTTTGCGATCCCTCCCGACGAGAAAACGGCCACCGCCTCTGCACTTGATGGTGTGCGTTGCTGGGCGAAGCGTGAACTGGGGCTGACTTTGCGCGTGGCGATGATCGGCGTTGCGGATGTCAGGGCGGCCGGTTTCGATGTGCGTGTTGCCTTCTGGCAAGCGTCCGACAATGTGCGCTATGCCATGTTCACCGGCGGCGGCCTGCAATGGGCCGAAGCCCAGATGAAAAGCAATGCGATTGCGCTACCGGCATCTTCGACGACCCAGGAGCCGGATCTTTCGGGCCTGTCATGTCAGTGGGGGCCGGTCGAATCCAGAAATGGCGAGATTGTTTCGCTGATCGTCAAACGGGGGCCAGGGGCGACGGATGACAGCTTTGCCGATGCAACAACGCAAGTCGTCGCTTTGCTGGATGAGACGGCTTCGAGCAACCCGGTACCGCTGGCGGGACCGGACGTATCCTGGCCAACTGCAGCTTTTGATTTGCAATCACGCATCAGTCGCTCATCCGCGATGCCACCCTGGTGGCGCAAGGCAAAGGTTATCTGCACGGCGGCAATGATCTGGACCATTTTCAAACTTGGCATCCGCGTTGGTGCCTTCATCCCTGACGAATACCGCCGGGAATTGTCTGCAAACACGGATTTCCGCAAATTCAATGACGGCCTGATGCTGACTGTCGATTGCTCGTTTGAGACCATCGCGCGTTTGCGCCAGGCCCTGGATTCGGCAGCGGGCTCAGGCACCATTCTTTATGGTCTTCATACCCAAAGCAAGGCGCTGATCACCTGTGTTGCGCCCTCTGTTACAGACCTGGGCCACATGCATTTCATCGACGGCGCAGGCGGCGGCTATGCATCGGCGGCCAAACAATTGGGCAAATGACGATGAGCCAGGAAGGCGGTGAAGAGCGATGCTTTCGCATCGCTCTAGGCGCCAACTCAAGGTCAGGCCAGAACAAACTCGTCGAATACGCGGCGGCAATCCATCTCGTAATCAAGCCCGGCAATGGGTGGTCGATTGAAATGCCAGATCAACCCGTTGTGATGTGCGCCGCGGGGCCCAAGTTCGCTTGTCATCAGCGGATGAATCTCATGCACTGTATAGATCTGCGCTGCCGTTGTTTCCGCCCAATTGGCATCGAAAAAGGCCATTCGCCTTTCCATCTCGTCAAGAACGAAAGCTGCTTTTTCACGGATGGCATCGGGGCTTGTTTCGCCCGGACGAATGATGTGGTCATGGTAGTTTGCAGCGCCTTCGGGCACTTCGCCAGAACCCGCGATTGCAAAGGTTTTGGGAGCATCATTATCCGGGACGGTGTAAAGGAAGGCATGAAAACCGGGCACCGCGGGTGGATCAATTTCCGGACAGACGTTGGAGCGCGCAATTGGATTTTCGTCACCTTCCATGATTTCCCATTGCCGCAAGGTTCCGGCATAGGCTTCGTTGAAAGCGCGAAAGCCCTCCTCGGAAAACTGTCCGGGGGAACGCAGTTCACAGGCACAAAACGCCTGAAGCGGTCGATCAACGGTTTCCAGATGATCCGCGATACGCTTGAAACCCTCTTCGAGGGGCACGAAATCTGCGAACCGGGCGCGAACAATCCGGTATCCTTCATTCGCGCATACACCCGCCGAATATTGCATGACACCTGGTATGTATCGGTATCCGCCAGTCTCCATAAGTTTGGTTTTCATTGCTCAATCCTTTCATGCGGAAGTGTTGTTCTCAGGCACCGATGGACAGGTCGCTGTCCAGATGCCGGAGTGTTGCGATAATGCTATAGGCCGTGATGGCACTGCTTTTGGGGTTGCTTTCATCGGGTATATTCTCGCAAACGGTCGTGACCTTGCCGCCGCGCGAATAGATCGTCAATTCATGGGTGTTCACGGACAATTGCGGATCCGCCCATATCTCTACTTTCGTTTCCTGCGTGCCGAGACCGGCCAGTGCAACAGTTGCCGCAACATTGATGTTCTGGGGAAAGGCCACAACGCTATCCAGTGCGTTGCCCGAAAATATCAAAGTCGCTTCGGTCATATCGCTGGTCCGGAACGTTGCTCCTGCGATCTGAATTTCCGTGCCAAATGAGAGGGGTGGCTTGCTCGTTTTCAGCGACACGCGATCAAGACCGATTTCCTTCGCCGCGCGCAAGCCATCAAGGCCGGCAATTGCACCCGATGGCACAATGATGCGTATGCCCGCCTTTTTCGCCTTCGACAGAAAGTCACCGGCCGTCAACAGCCTGCCGACACTGGCGGCGATGAGCACCGAACCGGGTTTGGCAAGCATTGCCTCGGCAAGCGCATCAAATGCAGATGGCGGCAGACACTCGACAACGATGTCCGCAGCGTCCGGCAGTGCGGAAATGGGCAGAACCTCCGGCATCGAGCGAAACCCCCGCAGCCGCTCTTTTGCGTGGGTAATATCTCTGGCAGACACGGCAACCAGTTTCAGTCCGTCCATGCCTTTGTCGAGTGCTTCGGCGATGCGGAAGCCGATAGAGCCAAGCCCCGCCACCGCCACCGTTTTGACATCAGCCATAATTGATCACGAGCAGTTTGATGTCTGTCATGCTGTCCATGGCATAGCGCGTGCCCTCACGGCCAAGCCCGGAGTCCTTCCAGCCGCCGAAAGGCATCGTGTCGATACGGTAAATCGGCACATCGTTGATCATCAGTGCGCCGACATCCCAATCTTCCAGCGCCCGGAATGCGGCCTTCATGTCATTGGTGAAGTAGCCGCCTTGAAGCCCAAAGCGGGAATCTGCCGCGCGACGCACACCCTCGTCTGCGCTTATTACCTTGGTGAGGGTGATAACCGGACCGAAGATTTCATCGGCTTCGACCTTCATGTCGGGCATCGTATCAGTCAAGACTGTCGGCGCAACGACTGCGCCATTGCGGGTGCCGCCGGTCAGGATGCGCGCGCCTCCTGCAACGGCCTCATTGATCCAGCTTTCGATGCGCAGCGCTGAGCGTTCGTCGATCACCGGTCCAACGTCAACACCTTCCTCCATGGGATTGCCGACCTTGCAGGCCTCGACGCGGCTGACAAGTTCCTTTTCGAAAGCGTCATAGACCTTTTCATGGACAAAGATGCGCTGGACGCCAATGCAGTATTGGCCGCCATAAACGACGCCTCCGCGCACACATCTTGCGGCAGCAAATGCAATGTCGGCATCATCGGAGACGACAACAGCGCCGTTTCCACCCAGTTCCAGAGAGACCTTCTTCTTGCCACTGAGCGATTTGATATGCCAGCCAATCGGCACGCTGCCGGTGAAGGTCACCATGGCAATGCGATCATCCCGCACAAGTTTCTCTGCGAGAGGAACATCGCAGTGAACAACGGTGAGTGCTTCTTCCGGCAGTCCGGCCTCATACATGACCTCGGCCAGAAGACGGCTGGTCAATGGTGTCTGCGGCGCTGGCTTCAAGATAACCGAATTGCCGACCGCGAAGGCCGGGGCGAGTTTGTGTAAAACGAGGTTCAGCGGAAAATTGAACGGCGTGATCGCGAGAACAGGGCCAATTGGAAACCGGCGAGCGATACCAACGCGTCGACCGAGAGAACCCAGCGTTTCCAGATCAGCATCGTTCATATCGAGCGCGGTGCCGTCGGCATTGGCCGTTTGGTATTCGAAAACCGCACTGTCGATGTCAAGCGGCACCTCCTGACCACCAAAAGCGCGGGCTTCACGCGAAGCGCCTCGAAGGTTTAAAAGCGAACGCGAAATTTCTCCACGTGCATCATAAAGCGGTTTGCCCGCTTCCGAGGCGATCAGACGTGCGAATTCTTCGCTGCGTTTCTCGATCAGGTTTGCAGTGCGGTCGAGAATATCGGCGCGGACAAACCGCGGCAGGCGGCGCATGATGTCAAAGCCTTTTTGGGCCGTAACAACAGCGGCCTCGATGTCAGCCTCGCCGGATATGGGCATGTGGCCGACGATGCTTCCATCATAGGGTGAGAGTATGGCATCTTGCTGGAGTCCAGCTTGTGCTGAAGCATTCATGGATTTATCTTTCTGTCTGTCGCGTTCGTCAGGCTGCGCCGATATAGGCTTCACGTACGGCGGGTTCCTGTCGCAATTCTTCAGAAGAAGCGGCGAAGGTGATGCGACCACGGTCGATCACATAACCACGATGGGCAAGGTCGAGGGCCGTCATCACGTCCTGTTCAACAAGCAGGATCGCAATGCCACTCTTGTTGATCTCGATAAGCGTTTCACTCAGGAGTTCGACTGCCCGCGGGGCGAGACCAAGCGAGAGTTCATCAATCATCAGCAGCTTCGGCCGACTCATGATGCCGCGGCCGATGGCACACATCTGCTGCTCGCCACCCGAAAGCGTTGACGCATCCTGATTTGCGCGTTCGGCAAGCCTTGGAAACATGGTCATGACCCGCTCAAGATCCTCTTCTACATCGCGGGGCGCCTTTCTGATGTAGGCCCCCATCAGAAGGTTGTCTTTGACGGACATCGTTCGGAATAGCCGTCTGCCTTCGGGCACATGCGCGACACCGCTGGTCAGGGTCAGGCGGGCATCGGCACCCTCAATCACGCGACCTTCAATCTTGATGCTGCCCGCTGTGGGGGACATTAGCCCGGATATGGTGCGCAGAAGAGTTGTCTTTCCCGCGCCGTTGGAGCCAATGATACAAACGATCTCCCCTTCATTGACGGTCAGGTCAATGCCCCACAGGACCTGAATTTCGCCATAACCGCTCTCCAATTGACTGATCTGAAAGAATGGGTCAGACATTCGGCTTCTCCGCAGCATTGGCCTTGGCGTACCGGTTGCCCAGATAGGCCTGAATCACCTTTTCATTTTTCGTAATCTCGTCCGGCTTTCCTTCGGCAATCTTGGCGCCATGATGCAGGACCACGATCCGCGAACACAGGCTCATCACCACCTTCATCAGATGTTCAATCAGGATAATGGTAACCCCGCGTGCGGCGATGGCCCGTATCATCTCAAGCGCGATTTCGATCTCCGCCGGGTTGAGCCCTGCATTGACCTCGTCCAGCAAAAGCACCTCAGGCTTCATGGCCAGGCTTTTGGCCAGTTCCAGCCTTTTGCGCTCGGCAAGGGTAAGTTCCGAGGCCAGCGTATCACGCAACTCCTTGAGACCCAGAAAATCGATCGCCTCGTCTGCGGCCCGCATGGCCTCAGCCTTTGATGGGGCTCCTGCGGCAAAGATGGCCGGTGCCATCACGTTTTCAAGAACGCTCATTTCAGGAAAGGGCTGAACGACCTGATAGGTGCGCGCCACGCCCATGCGACTGATCTGATAGGGTTTCAAACCGTCCAGACGCCTGCCCTTGAATGTCACCGTGCCGGAGCTAGGCCTGAAGACGCCGGTTATAAGATTGACCACGGTCGTTTTTCCCGCGCCGTTGGGGCCGATCAGACCAACGATTTCTCCGGCTTCGACAGAAAGGTCAACATCGTTTACGGCGATCAGCCCCCCAAAGCGCTGGGTCAGGCCTTTCAGTTCCAGAATACTCATGCCTATGTCTCCCCGTTTTCCGCGCCGCGTTTGCGAAACCTGCGCGCAACCGCACCAACAATGCCGTTTGGCAGGTAGAAAATCAGACCGACAATCAAAATGCCGAGCACCGCCGCATGGACCGAGAGGAAATTGCGCCATACGACTTCTTCGATAACGAGGAATATCGCAGAGCCGATGACCGGCCCCAGAAGCGTGCCGGCACCACCCAGCATTGTCATGACAATCGGACGGATGGTCGTCATGACCGAATAGACATCCGGTGGTTCGATGTAAAAGACCCATGATGCATAGAGCGCGCCGGCTGCACCGACGAAAAGCGATGACATGACAAAGGCCACGACCTTGTAGCGTGTGGTGTTGATGCCGACCATGGAGGAGGCATCCTCATTTTGACGAATGCAGCGCAGGGCAAATCCGATGCGGCCTGCCGACACATACCAGCTCATCAGGAAGGTGAGCACAGCAAGGCCAAGCATCGACCAGAAAAACAGGCGTGCCTGAGCTGCAATGGACATGCGGATAATGGGCAGATTAAGGCCCATGCCACCACCAGTAAGACTGGTCCAGGATGTGGTGACTTCAAGCAGAACTTCCGCCAGCACAAGGCTCGCAATGGCAAAATAGTGCCCCTTGAGATGCAGGATGGCGGAGCCCATGGCGCCGGCGAAGACCGCAGCCAGCAGTCCAGCCGCCACCCATGCCAGAGGCATTGGCCAGCCAAGGCCCTGAAGGATTGCGCCCGTATAGGCACCGAGACCAAAAAAGGCCGCCGTTGCGAAAGAGGGGTAACCGGCATAACCGCCGATGATGTTCCAGGACTGCGCAAGAACGGCATACATGGCAAACATCGTACCAAGGCGGAGCAGATAATTGTCGCCGAGCAGGGGCAGGCAAGCAATAATTGCGAAGGCTATAAGTGCAATGACTGGACGTTTCATTCGTACCCCCTGCGACCCATAATGCCGGTTGGTTTGAAAATCAGCAGGATGATGAGCAGGACGAAGGCAATGGTCAGACCGTGCTGGGGGCCGATAAACAGCGCACCAAAGCTTTGGATGAGACCGAGCACGATACCCCCGACAATCGCGCCGGATATGCTGCCAAGCCCACCGAGAATGCAAACGATAAAGGCAATGCTCAGATATTCTGAACCCGCAAGCGGAGAGATCGGAAAGACCAGACTGAGAAGGCTGCCCGCCGCTCCCGCCATCAGTGCGCCGATACCAAACGTAATTGCGTAAATCTTTTTCACATCGACGCCCATCAGCGCTGCGGCCTCCCGGTCCATGCGGACCGCAACAATGGCGCGTCCGATCTTGGAACGGACCAGCAGCAGATAGAGCAGGCCCGTCAGAACGCCTGCCAGCAACATGGCAACAAGGCGATCCAGCGGAAAGACCAGACCACCGACAACAGCGCTGCCCAGGGGATCGGCAAGTTGCACACTTCTGTAATCAGCGCTGAAGGCCAGCAGCATGCCGTTGTTCAAAAGCAGATCCAGTCCGAAGGTCAGCACCAGCGTGGTCAAGACCGGAGCGCCGACGACACGGTTGATGAGGCCAAGCTGCACCACATAGCCAAGCGCAAACAGCAGCGCACCGGCAATGATGATTGAGAAAAACGGATGGATTCCGAAATGGGCGTAGGCGAAATAGGCAATATAGGAGCCGAGGACAACGAACGAACCGTGAAGCACGTTGATGACGTTCAGGACACCCCAAACCAGTGAAAAGCCGACCGATATGCAGGCATAAAGGCCCCCAAGCACCAATCCGTTCAACAGGATCTGCGCGTATAACATGAGCGTTGTTCCGGGTTACGAGCGACCGGCCTGCAGGCCGGAAGCTGATACATTGGATTGCGGCGATGCGCGGCTGGATCGGCAGCTATTCGATGCCGCCGAAGCGCATATCCGCCTGCTTGATGATTTCAGGAAAGATCGTCTTGGCCTTGCCATCCTGAATCTGGAACACCGGCGGTTCGAGCGAGTCAATCTGTCCATTTTCACCAAAGTGAACTGGGCCGTAAAATGTTACCGTGTCCATGGACGCAAGTGCATCGCGAACGGCGGTCGGCTCGATCGTTCCTGCCTGTTCGATTGCAAGCTCGAGAATAGCGCCGGCTGCAGCTGCAGATGCTTCTGCATAGTCAGGAACCGCATTGTATTTTGCCTCAAAGGCAGCAACAAAATCGGCGGTGGAGCCAAAGATGTCTTTACCGTCGTAGGAAACGGCCGGATGCCACCATGCAGCGCTGGAGACATTGTTGGAGTGGTCACCTGTTGCGTCGATGAACTCCTGATAGGCGGGGCCGGCAATCATCGTCAGAACTTTCGGCTCAATTCCAAGATCAGCCATCTGGCGGCGGATCAGGATCAAGTCATTGATATAGCCGGTCGTGAAAACCCAATCGGGTTTCGAGCGCAACATCAGCGTCAATGCTGACGCATGGTCCATTGTACCAATTGCATATTCATCGAAGGAGATCACTTCGAGGTCATTGTTTTCAGTCGACTTTTTCATTTCGTTGGCAATGGCCAGAGGGAACAGGTCATTTCTGGCATAGATTGCGACCGTCGAGACATCCTGTCCCGAATTGGCCACGATTTTTGCCAAGGGCTCAGTCAGCGTACTGTTCGGCGTGAATGTTCCGAAAAGATATTGATAGCCCTGATCGTAAACGCTGCTTGACGATGCGGTCGCGGCAATCATCGGAATCTGGTAGCGCTCAGCAACAGAACTTGCAGCCTTGGCCGCGCCCGAGCCGAATGGAGCAAAGAGGAAATTGACATTGTCAGCGGTAATCAGGCGTTCAGCGGTTTGTACGGCCCGTGGAGTCTGGCTTTCATAATCGACATAGACGATTTCAACATCATAAACATCACCGGCAACTTTGATGCCACCTGCCGTGTTGACTGTCTCGGCCCAGAGATCATAGCCACGCTGCTGCTTAAGCCCTTCGGGCGAGAGCGGGCCAGTGAGCGGAAGTGGTGCTCCAATGCGCAAGGTCTCATTTGCAACCGCAGGCTGCGCCAGAAACACAGCGGCACTTGCGACTGCAAGAAGCCAAGCCTTCATGTAACTTCGCATTTCATAACTCCTCAGTTTTCTGTTTATGCATTTGCAAACGTGCTGAATGCCATGCACCCCGAGACTAAGGTTAATTTGGCGCTTCAAGGAAGTGGCAATGTCAGCACACAGTGTTGCGTTTTACGCAACACCTACGAATTCATCTGCGACGAGGCGGATATATTCCACGAATCGAAAAGCGGCAGTGCTCAGCTCGATGTTGGACCGTTTGCAGACCTGCGTGGCGGAAAGCGAAAGAACCTGTGAAACGATGGGGATGCCAACCAGTTCACCTGATTCAAGTTCGCGCTCAAACGAGAAGGCGGGCAGGAAGATAACACCCATATTTTGCAGCGCAAACTGGCGCATCATGTCGATTGAGTTCGTTTCCAGCCGGATATTGATGACAAGCTGTTCGGATTTGACGACATGGTCGACGAGATGACGGATCCCGAATGAGCGATCGGGCAGACCAAGCGGTTCAGTCTTCAGCTCGCTCATCTTCAATTGCCTTGCAGCCGCAAGATGGTGATCGCGCGACATGACGGCCATCAGCGGCTGGCTCAGACTGATCAGCGTTTCAACTTCGGGCCGCGGATCGGGCTGAAAGGAAACGCCGATATCGCAGCGATCTTCAACAACGGCGCGCATCACACCATCCGTTCCCGCCACCAGCACTTCATAGGTTATGTTCGGATGATCCTTGCCAAACAAGGCAAGCGCCCGAGGCAACAGGCCACCAATCATGCCCTCCACCGTATAGATGATGATATGCCCGCTTTCGAGGTTTCTCAGTGCGTCAATCTCGACACGCAACCGCTGCAATTCTTTCTGGCGGCCTTTGACATATCGAAGCGCCAGTTCACCAGCAGGCGTCAGCCGCACGCCCTGAGCCTGACGGATGAGCAAGGGCACACCATAGGTATATTCCAGTTTCTGGATCTGTCGGCTAACCGATGACGGGGAGATATGAAGTTGTTCAGAAGCCTTCCTGATCGAGCCGAGCTCGGCAACTGCCTCGAAATACGTAAAGGCTGTTTCCATCTTTATCCTCATGCTTTTTTTCAGTTGCTGGCATGTGTCCGTTACCAGGGGAATTAAGACCGATCAGCCCTGTGAAGATTGAATTCTGGTCCGAGGAATCGCCCTGGTTCTATCGCAGACCTTTGGCTTCACTTCACGCGACCATATCGAGCACGCCGCGCTGTGCAAGGTCATTCTCCTTGACTTCGGTTGGCAGAATGTTCCCGATGGGGCTGAGAAGACGCCCAAAAAAATATCAACCTGCCCCTTCGCTCCCCTGGGGAGGCGCCAGTTCAAGGCCAATCTGATAGCATTTTTCCAACAGCGCCTTTCGTCGCTTTGATGAGCCCGTTGAGCCACAGAGCAGCTCAAGCCTGCGCGGCGAGAATCCAAAGTACCCAAAGGTTCCCTTTATCCAAGCTGTTTCCAAGGCAGAACGATAGCCAGCATCATCCATTTCGTCTGAACGCGCGCCCGCCGGTATCAGGAGCACGCCCGAACGGGGTCGTTGCAGTGATTGGTCCGGGTCGTCCAACTGATCGTAAGCCCATCCCCAGCTCCAGACACGATCGACCCACCCCTTGGTCATGGACGGCATGCCCCACCAGAACAGCGGAAAAACAAGGCAGATCGCATCTGCCCGCGCGATTCGCTGCTGTTCTTTCGCCACATCTGCCGATGGGATTGCGTCGCCCTCCCCTTCAATGTCAGCCATCGACCAACGCGGATCAAAACCTTCGGCATGCAAATCTGCAAGCTCAACCGAATGACCCGCAGCCCTGGCGCCATTGATGAATTGTTGCGCAACAGAAGCGCTGAACGAGGCAGGATCGGGATGATCCAGCACGGTCAAAACATGCATAAGTGAACTCCGCGGTCATCATTCCTGGCCATCGAATGAGCAGACCATACACGCCGCATCATGCCAACAGGGGAAACGACAAGGCACATCCAGAGCGCTCATTCAAAACCATTGTGCAGCCTCCAGTTAACTTGAGGTCAAGCGAAATGATTTCTGTCTCTCCACCAGCATTTGGAAGGCGCAATCCTACCGTGTCGAAAATATCGTTGACTGCTGTCTGGCCCTTTGGTGTTCAACAAACAAGCCGGCCTGGGTGGCAGCTGGAATGATACACACCAGAGAAATGGCTTGAAGAACCGCCTTGGGGTTGGGTAGGATGATGCACGGCGGTTCATTGGGAGTTTCCGGAAAGCGCTGTTGCAAACCCTGAATTCTGGAGCGCCCCATGCGTTTTATAACGATTTTCTGCCTGTTAAGTCTGGGCGCAACCGCCCCCGCCGCAGCCAATTGTGCAGATGAGATCAACAGCTTGTTCCAGGGCGGTGCATGGGACCCTTTTACCAGGGGGAACAGACGCGAGACCACCATAGTGCGCAGTCCCGACGGAACCGAGACAGCCTCATCGGATGTCCTTTGGGATGGGCCTATCCGATCGATCAATTGCACGCCCCATGGCTGTTTCATGGCGATCGGCAATGCCTCCTGGACAGGGTCCAGCTTCGATGGCCCTTGGACAAGGTCCAACGATACCGGCACCGGCAACCCCGAGGAATTCGTCCGCGCCACCAACGCCAGACTTGCGGCCTCGGTCAGCGAACCGGAATGCCTTGGCGCAACCGATCTCAATGGTGAAAACGCGATTCTCTACCGCTTCCTGTCGAAACCTGAACCAAACGAACACGGCTCCTGGTGGGGCGGGCGCTATTCCGTCTGGGTCGCCCCCGATGCCAGCCGCCTGTTGCGATTGGAATTGGCGGAAGGGATCGCCAGTTGGGCGCCCAAGCCATCGACGGATGTGCAGGTCACCACCATTGTCTATGATGACGCGATCCGGATCGAAGAACCCGAGTAGCGCGTCATCAAGGCCCGGGCAGGAGATGAACCCCTGCGACGCGGGCCTTTTTCCAGACTGCGGTGGATTTAATTCTCAAATGTGATGGTGGCGCGCGATTCTCTCAATTTGCCTGCACCCATGCAATTTCCTTGCGCATCCAGGCCGACATAAACCGCTTCCCGGTTCTGGGTCAGTTTGCTTGTCTGACCGGCTTCCAACGATGTCATTTCCATACTGCTTCCGTCCGGATCGACCCGAAAGATCTGGACGAAGTCATCGGAATTGTTGGTGAAGGTCAAATCCCCAACACGGGTCGAATACTCCGATGTCAGATCATGCTTTGTGGCGCAGGCCTGAGCGTCGTTCTGCGCGAAAGCCGGAACCGGCAGAGCCATGGCCGACACAAGAAAAGCGGCAGCAACTGTTTTTCTGCTGAAATTGATGTTCATGGAAAGTCCTTCAATAAAAGTATTTGTGGTGATGAAATGGGGCGCGAAAGCGCTGGCATCCCCCAAATGCAATGCCGATGGGGATAGGTGTCTGCGCCTTTCACCCAAAAGACAAGCGCTCCCTGCGCAGATCGCACGCCCGGCAAGGCACGATGTATTGCAAGTCTGTGGCGGACCGATGAAATTCGACACGCCCGATACAACGATCAGGCGCCGGGACGCGCTTATAGCTGTTCTCGTTTTCATCACATTGCCAAAGCGCCAGAACCTTGCAAACCCTCGAGGTCGCGCCTATTATCAGGGCATCCCCCAAACGGAGCCTCAATCGACATGGACCTGAACCTCGCTGCCATCACCTCTTCTGTTTTGCTGCGAGAATTTCCGTCCCATGACTGCATCCGTTTGCCTGACCAACCTGACCTGGTCCAAGCCTGACAATACACCGCTTCTTACTGATCTGAACCTGACTTTCGGGCCTGAACGCACCGGCATCGTCGGGCGCAACGGTATCGGCAAAAGCACGCTTCTGCGGCTGATTTCCGGCGATGTGTCTCCCGGATCCGGGCAGGTGCAACTGGTCGGCTCGCTCGCACGCCTGCGGCAGGATGCGGCGGAGCACCCGAATGACACCATTGCCGATCTGTTTGGTGTGCGATCCGCGCTCGATCTGCTGCAGCGGGCCGAGGCAGGGCTTGCGTCTGCAGAAGAATTGGCCGACGCGGACTGGACATTGCCTGCGCGGATCGAAAGCGCCCTCTTGCGTTTTGGCCTGTCCGCCCGGCCACAAACCCCTTTGGTCGACCTGTCGGGCGGTCAGCGCACCCGGGCCGCCCTTGCCGCATTGATCCTTGCCGAGCCGGACTTTCTGCTTCTTGATGAGCCGACAAACAATCTTGACGGGGCCGGGCGCAGGATGGTGATCGACCTTATCCGCGGCTGGACGGGTGGCGCGATCATCGTGAGCCATGATCGTGCGCTTCTTGAGGAAATGGATGCCATTGTCGAATTGACCTCACTTGGCGCCACCCGGTATGGCGGCAACTACAGCGCCTTCCGGCAACAAAAGGACGGCGCTCTGGATGCGGCGGAGCGCGACCTTGCCCATGCGCAAAAGGCCCGCAAGGAGGCGGCCCGTCGGGCGCAACAGGCCGCCGCCCGCAAGGCGCGCAAGGACGGTGCCGGGCACAAGTCGCGGGCGAAGGGCGATCAGCCGAAAATTCTGCTGGATGCCGCCAAGGATCGTGCCGAGGCTTCCGGCGGCACGGGTGTCCGATTGCGCGATTGCAGGCGCAAGGCGGCAGATGAGACATTGTTTGCCGCTCGGCAGAAGATCGAAGTCTTGCAGCCGCTGCGCATGGACATTGCTTCGACCGGCCTTGCCTGTGGCAAGACGGCGCTGCGGCTTGACGGCGTGACGGGCGGCCATGATCCTGATCGTCCCGTCATCCGCGATATGTCGCTGACCATCATTGGTCCCGAACGGGTGGCCATCAAAGGGTCGAACGGCAGCGGAAAGACCACGCTTCTCAAACTGATCGCCGGCCAGATCGCGCCACAACAAGGCGTTTGCGACCTGACCGTGCCGTTTGCGCTGCTGGATCAGCATATGGACCTGCTTGATCCAGCCCAGACGCTTTACCAGAATTTCCGTCGGCTTAACCGCCGCGCAGATGCACACAGGGCCCATGCGGCTCTGGCGCGGTTCGGCTTCCGCGCAGATGACGCCCTGCGCCGGGCCGGTGCACTGAGCGGCGGCGAATGCCTGCGCGCCGGTCTTGCCTGCACCCTTGGAGCCCTACCTCAGCCCATGCTGCTGATCCTGGACGAGCCAACCAATCATCTCGATCTGGAGGGCATCGCAGCACTGGAAGCGGCACTGGCAGCCTATGATGGTGCGGTACTGGTGGTCAGCCATGATGAAAACTTCCTCCAATCGCTCGCGCCGGACAGGGCGATTTTTCTGGGGGATTGACCGCAGGATCTTCAATCGTCGGCGTCGGCGAAGTTGCCGTGAAAGCTCGATACCGGTCCTGAACCGGTCTTCACGTCCGCTGTCGCAAATCCTTCCTGAACCCATTGATCAAAACCTTCTGCCAGACTGTCATTCTTCATCGATACCAGCCACCTCTTGCGTTTGGAATTGGTCGAGGGGGTCGCCATTCGGGCTGCCAGGGCATCGAAGGCTGTGCCGGTGACGGTTTTCATCTAAGATGATGCGACCGGATCATGGACCAGGGGCGCGAGGCAGCACGGCAGGGTATGAGATAGACCAAAAGCAAACGCGGGCCAAAGCCAATGTCCGAAACGCACAATCAAGCGCGCGCGAACTGCTGTCACACTTCGCGACGCAAAAACGGGGGGCCGATGAAAGCCATCGTTCAAGACAGATATGGGGGGCCGGAACATCTTCGCCTTGTCAACCTTCCGGTTCCGGAACCGGGAAAGAACCAGATCAGAGTCAGGGTTCTGGCCTGTGGGGTGAACCTGTCCGACTGGGAATATCTGGTTGGCTCGCCGTTCTATACGCGTCTCATCGGCGGGCTCATACAACCAAGACATGCGGTTCTGGGATCGGACATTGTGGGGATGATCGACAAGCTTGGCCCGGGTGTCACAGGCTTTTCGATTGGTGACAGGGTCATGGGCGACCTTGTGATGGTGCGGGGAGGCTTCGCCGAATATGCCTGTGTTTCCGCCGCCGAGATGGCCATGGTGCCGGACGCGCTCTCCGATGAGGTCGCCGCCTGCTTGCCTCAGGCCGGGGGCATCGCCCTTGCAGCAAACGAAGGCTTGAGAAAGGGCGCCACCCTCCTGATCAATGGCGCTGGTGGTGGGTCGGGAACGATGGCGCTGCAACTGGCGAAGGCCGCAGGCCTGCATGTCACCGCCGTGGACAACGCTGGCAAGATCGAATGGCTCAAGTCGCTGGGCGCCGATGAGGTCATCGACTACCGCGCACAGGATTTTGCCAGTTCGGAAATGCAGTGGGACCTTATATTGGACATGGTTGCGACCCGCGGACCAGGCAAGATCGCCGGCGTTCTGTCAACCAACGGCATCTACAGGGCCGTCGGCGGCAATGTGAAGGTCCTGCTGGCTCTTGTGTTCGGCGGCCTGTTTTTCCGCCTTCGGAAAAAATCCATCGGGATGCTGATTGTATCCAGTGGCCGCGGCCTGACGGAACGTGTTGCGCGAATGGCCGCTGAGGGGAAGATTGCGCCGCATCTGGAAGCCGTCTTGCCGCTGTCTTCGGCACCAGAAGCGCTTCAACGCACCGGCCTTGGCGAAGTGAAAGGCAAATTGGTGATCAGACCCTGATTTTCTGATGACAAGGTGGGCAAGCATATTGCCAGACGAGGACAGGCCGCTTTTGAGTGACGCCGACTTTTGCCGAAGGCGGCGCAATGGAACATATCGGTGGATGACGTCGCGGCTGAACCGTGACAACGGCACAGCAGATCCGGCAAGCGTCCCTGACGTTACCCGCACGTCTTGCAACCGGACGCTCTATTGAACATTGATGACAACGATCCCCGTCTTCTGCTCCGTCTCGACATAATGAAAGGCTTCAACAATATCGTCGAGTGGGTAGCTCCGGTCAAAAACGCCCCGAAACCGTCCGTCTGCCATGATCGTTACAATGGCGGTGTTTTGAGCCTCGGGATCTTCTTCTCACCGACCCGCCAAATCCTTCCCGAACAATTGACCAAAGCCTTCGACCAGACTGTCATTCTCCATCAATTGCAGGCAATGCCAGACCAGGGCCTGGTTGCTGGTGACGACCGGTATTCCGAGTCTTTGTTCCAATTCCTGCGCGATCAATGCGGAACGCAGCGCCGTGCAGGAAATGAACAGGGCGTCAGCTTGCGGATCGCAGATCTGCTGGGCGGCTTCGGCTATGGCTGCCAGCGGCAGGCCGGTCATGTCGATGTCATCGTCGAGGCCAAAGCCCTCGATATTGAGAATATCAAAACCCTCTGCCTTGAAGCTGCTGGCTACTGCATCGTTGACCGCGTCCGTATAGGACGTGAGGACGGAAATTCCGATCGCTTCGAAGGCGCGCAGGGCCTCACTCGCTGCCACGATCGGATTGGTGCAGGGCACGCCGGGTTGGGCGATCTGGACAAGCCGTTCCACCTCCTTGCTGCCGATGGCCGCCGTGCCGGAAGTGCAACCGTAGATCACCACGTCGACGCCCAGGCCCGGAAGCAGGCCACCTGCGGCGCGGGTGATATCGCCGGCCATGGCGCGCAGGTTTTCAATGGTCAGCGGATTGGCATTGAGCACGCGGTTGGTGAACAGATCCACACCGGCCGGCAGCATGCGGCGCAGGTCCGTCTCGCTGTTGAAATCGGTTGCCAGCGCCACCAGGCCGATCCGCCCGCCCGGCGCGATGTTTTCCAATGTATATTTGACGTCCATGGCATTCATCCCATTGCAGGAAATTCATCTTATCACAGGAAATTCTTGCGGAACACGACGGCTCAGGAAAAGCGCGCCCTCCTGTGCAAAAATGATATCCTCCTCATGGAGCATCTGCCTGCCGGGCGTGAAATCCATGCCCGGCACAAGCGTGATGGCGACACACGCGAGAAACGGCGTCTCGTCATGGGCCGAAAGAGACGGCTAGTCCGTCAGGAGCAAGCTGAGACACGCGCCGAGACCAGGACCGCCCCGCCAGACGCTGTTGCCAAGCCCTTTAGAGCTTTGGCAGGTCCGCCACGCGCGGATCGTCGGTGAAGCAGAAGGCCTTGTCAAAGGACGGGCGGGCGCGCATGCGGGTCTCCCAATCCTCGAGCGCCGGGTAACGTCCCATCGCCATCAGTTCCGGGTGGAGAGTGCGGATACGGTCGATGAAGGGGATATTGGCAATATCTGCGAGCGTCAACTTTGCACCGACCAGCCAAGCTCCCTCACAGAGCCCCGCCTCCAGCTTTTGAAGGCAATTCACCATCTTGTTGTGGGCATCCAGCACCTCGGCGTCGGTAAAGCCGTCGGCGGCGATCTTCGCCCAGCGATCACGGCGTTCCCTTGTCGGAATGCGGTCGATCACCTCTTTCAGTTCGGCTGAGGACAGGGACTGCGCGCGCTTTACGCTCAGCCTTGCCCAGGTAGACAGCATGATCGCGTCAAAGGCTACATTGTCCGAAAACCGGAGCCATAGGCGCATTTTCGCGCGCAGCAAGGGATCGGCCGGCACCAACGGCACCACCTGCGGATAGCGATCGTCGATATATTCCATGATGATCGAGCTTTCGATCACCGGGGCATCGCCATCGAGGAGCGCCGGAACCACCCCATTGGGATTGATCTTCAGATAGTCGGGATGATGCTGTTCGAAGGCCTGCAGGTTCATCAGCCGGCTCTTGAACGCAAGACCCTTTTCGTAAAGGGTCATGCGCACTTTCTTCGAGCAGGTCGAGGCCAGCCCGTGAAAAAGGGTAAAATCGGTGTCAATCATCGCATTCGCCTCACAGCATCACGTTGATGGCCTTGGTTTCCAGATAGCTGCGCATCTCTTCCAGCCCTTCCTCGCGATCAATGCCGCTGTTCTTGAAACCGCCCCAGGGCATGCCAACAAAATGGCTGTTCTGCCCGTTGATGAAGATCGACCCGGCGCGAATTCGGCGGGCCGTTTTCAGCGCCTTGTTGATGTCATTTGTCCAGATTGCCGCCGACAGGCCGTATTCGGTGTCATTGGCCATCTCGATCATCTTCTCCTCGTCACACCAGCGCGAAATGCCGAGAATCGGGCCAAAAACCTCATCGCGCCACAGGCGGTGCCGCGGCGTAACATCGGCATAGACAGTTGGCTCCACCCAGAAACCCCTGGCGAAAGCCTCGCCCTGCGGGCGCCTGCCTCCGGTCATCAGACGCGTGCCGGCGGTCTCTTCAGGATCGAGAAAGCTGGTGACATGCGCATAGGCCCTGGCATTGTTGACCGGCCCCATGTCGGTCGCCGGGTCCATGGGATCGCCGAGTCGCAGGCGGGCCACGCGCTCGCTCACCAGGTCGACAACCCGGTCATACAGATCTTCATGCACCAGCAGGCGCGAATTCGACCCGCAGGATTGGCCCTGCCACGAGAAGTTCATTCCCTTTATCGCGCTTTCGGCAGCGCGCACCGGGTCGGCGTCAGGAAACACGATCATCGGGTTCTTGCCGCCCAGTTCCAGTGTCACGTGCTTGACCGCCGTCTCGGCCGCCGCACGCTGGATGGCCATGCCTGTTGCGACCGAGCCGATCAATGCCAGCCGCTTGATCCGCGGATGGCGCACCATCGCGTCGCCCACGACGGAGCCTTGGCCATTAACGATGTTGTAGATACCTTTGGGAAGGTATTGGCCGGCGACCTCACCGAGGATCAGCACCGAGAGCGGGCACGTTTCCGGCGGTTTGACGACAACCGCGTTGCCCGCGGCCAGGGCCGCGATCGTGCGGGCGACGGAGAACAAAGCCGGGTGGTTGTAGGCGGCAATCCGGGCCACCACCCCATAGGGTTCCAGAACAGTCATGTGCAGGTTTCTGGCCGTGGCCGGAATTGTTTCACCCCGCATCTGGGGTGCAAGGCCCGCATAGAACCGGATGGTCGATGAGATTTCATCCATCGCATGCAGCGTCGGCTTGAGTGTATTGCCGCTATCAATCACCTCGATCCGAGCCAGTTCGTCAAACCTTTCGGCCAGCGCTGCCCCGAACTGCATCAGGATGTCGGCACGCTCTGACACATCGCGTTCGAACCAGAGCGGCCAGGCGCGCTCGGCGGCGTCCACGGCACGCGCCACATCACCGGCGGTGCCAAGGGCGGCGCGACCGATTACCTGCTCGTTGGCGGGATTGATCGAATCGGACCATGCGCCGCTTTCACTTTCAACGAGCGCGCCGTCGATCAGCATACGGCCTTCAAGCATCTCGGACATCAAGGGTTCCTCTCAAGGGACGACAGGCCTTATCCGGCCACAAGCGACGGAAGATAAAGCACGATTTCAGGGAAGATGGCGATGAACACGACCAGCAATACCGTGCAGACCAGATAGGGCGCCACGGCCAGCGACACGTCGAAGATCGACTTGTCCGGCGCATTGCCCAACATCACGTAAAGCGCCAGACCGAACGGTGGGGTGGCGAGGCCGAATTCGATCCATATCAGAATGAAGACGCCCATCCAGAGCGGTTCCACGCCATAGGCTTGCGCCAGCGGAAGAAAGATCGGGATGGTCAGCATCATGATACCCACGGGCTCCAGAAATGCACCCAGAATGGCCAGCACAAGCCCCATCAACACGAGGATCATAAACAGGCTGGCGTCCGCATTCTGTACCCAGCCCACCAGACCGCGGGTCGCACCGGAGATCGAAAGGATCTGGCTGAAGGTTGTCGACGCCAGAATGATCAGGAAAATCATGCCGGTGATCCGCATTGCGCCCATTGCAGCCCTGAGAAGCGCCGTGAAGGTCAGGCTGCGAAAGAGCGCAGCCACGATCATTACGGAGAGCACGCCGAAGGCGGCCGCCTCGGTCGGGGTGGCAATGCCCAGAATGATGAGCCCCACGACCATGAAGATCACAAAGCCCATCGGAACAAGATTGACGACGATCAGGCGCAGCTTTTCGCTAAACGGGGTGTGGGGAATGTCGTAGTTCGGCGCGCTTTGAGGCATGGCCAATGTCCAGCCGAAAACCAGCGCCGCATAGGTCGCGGCCAGCAACAGGCCCGGCACCAGGCCGGCAAGCAGCAGCAGGCCGACATCCAGACCGGCAAGGCTGCCCAGCACCACGGCCAGACCCGAGGGTGGAATGATCGCCGCCAGGCCGCCGGTCGCAATGATCGGCCCGATTGACAGGCAATCGGAATATCCGTTGCGCTTCATCTCGGGGTACATGGTTGACCCCATCATCGCCACATTGCCGAGGCTCGACCCGGACAGCGCGCTGAATATCGTGCCACCGCCAATCGCGACATAGGCCAGACGCCCGCGCACATTGCCAAGGACCCGGTCCACCACCATGAACACGCGTCCGGCAATGCCGGTGTGGAAGAACAGCTCCCCCATCAAAAGGAAAAGCGGGATCGGCACCAGGGAATAGTTCAGCAGGGATTCCGTGGCATTGGCGACCAACTGGATCAGGCCGAAATGTCCGCCCATGAAAATGAAAACACCAATGGCGTTGGCCAGCAGGAAGGCAAAGGCGACAGGCAGGCGCAGCGCCATCAGAACAAGGATCATCCCGATCATCAGGCCGAAGGATAGGTACCAGGGCATCATGGTTCAGAGTTCCTCGGCTTCAGACGCGCCGCCGCCAAGCGAGATCACGAGATGTCTGAGAAATTCCACGGCGCAAAGCGCGAAACCGATCGTGAGAACAGAAAAAAGAATCCAGCGGGGCACATCGATCGCCAGCACCAGCATTTCGCGGCGGTTGAAAGCATCCAGACCACCAAGCGCGGCATAATAGGCAATCAGCAGGCAGACCAGACCGGCCGCGAGATCCGTCAGGCGGATCAGGTTCCTGCGGGCCGGATCACCGAGGGCAGCGTCAATCAGTTCCATCGCCACATGGCCGCGCGCGCGCACCAGGTAGGGCGCTGCCATCATCGTCGAAAGAGGCAGGGCAAATTCAACAAATGTACTCAACCAGATCGGAGCGTGGAGCGCCGTGCTGCGCGCCACCACGTCCCAGACCGTTGCCAGGACAATCATGACCAGAACCATGGCGCCAGCCACAAAGAGTGACTTGTCGAAACTTGTCCACAGCCTATCCAGATACTGCATGTCGGCGACCTCCCGTATTGACAGGCGCCGCCCGCTTCGATGGCGGGCAGCACCGGGTTCATCAGTTGTCAGGATACATCAGCGGGCGGATTTTGGCCGCAAACTCCGGCTCCTTTGCCGCCAGGGCATCCCAGACGACCTTATGGGCATTGGCAACATGGTTTTGCCCGGCCTCGCCCTCCATCTCGATCAGCGTGACGCCATCGGCCGCGAGACGTGCTTCTTCTTGCGCGATGCGCGCCTTGATACCTGCCGCGATTTCCACTTCCAGCGCCAACGCGGCATCGGTCAGGATATTCTGGGCCTGCGGCGAGAGACTCTCAAAGCGGCGGTCGTTCATCATAATAACGGGCGAGCCCTGCCAGACCGCCGGCCCCACGCGGGCCTTGATCAGGCGGTTCACGCCAATGTCAGACACGAAGGTGATCCAGCCGAAACCATCCACCACACCGCGTTCCAGCGCACTGAAGACTTCCGACTGCTTCATCATCACGTTTTCGGCCCCCATGCTGGAAAACCAGTCTCTGTAGGTGCCGGCCGAGCGCAGCTTCATGCCTTCAAGGTTCAAGCTGCCATCTTCGGTCAGTTCAGGCTCCTGGGAGAGATAGACGTAATATTGTGTGCCGGCGCCGTTCCACGCCAGAAGCCGGGCGCCCAGCTTTTCTTTCCAGACCTCCGCCAACAGGTCGAAACCACCATTTGCACGCGCCGTCGCGGCGTCAACGGTCGCGCCGGTGAACGCGTCGCTCTCGGGAATAACGCCCTTGTAGTAGCCCGCCGGCCCGCCCTGGATATCGATAACGCCGTTTCGCAATGCGGTGTCCTGCTGGGTCGGCGGAATGGCCTCCGGGCCACCGACGAACTGAATGGAAACCACCCCTTTGCCCGCTTCGTTGACCATATCCACATAGCGCAGGAAGCTTTGGGTGATGACATTGTTCTCCGGCAGGGCAGCGACACCGCGCAGCACTTCCTCTGCGCTCGCGGTCCCAGCGGCCAACAGGCTCGCGGCAACGATCAAATTTCTTGCGATTTTCAGCATTGTGATTGACTCCTCCTATCACATCCAGAACTCTGCGTGCACCGTGTCGGCGCCCGGGAAACGTCCCCCCGACCGCTGACGGACACGCCAAGCATATCTACCCTTATTTCTATATTTTGATAAAACAGTCAACTTAAAAAATAGACATATTTGCCATATTTCTTCAAAATATCGCCTGCCACGCATGCCAACACCGGAAAGAAATCACCTCAATTCGCCTTTCTATTCTGCGTAATTCTCCATAAAAAACCAGTATATTCATGCTTCTATGCAAAATTCTGGTATCTCGATCAGTCAAGCACTCTACAATGACCTGTTGCACAAAGACCAAAATACCGCACCAATCAATGAGTTGATATTTTATCATAATATGGATAGATTGCATTAATGCGATTTGATGATGGAACGCCTCCCGCAAGGCAGGACCTGCGTGCCAAATACGCACGATGTGATGCCGGCGTGTGAATTGCCGCAAATCCGGAGGCCATGACGGCAAACGTTCCGGGAGGGCGACTGCGATCGACGGCAATCAACGATTAAAAACCGCCGTTGCGCAGCCGGCATAGCGACGAGGACAAACGATACATGACACTTCCCCTGACAATGGCGATCAGCGACTACGCCCATACCCGCGATCTGGTGACCGGCCGGGTCCAACCGGAAGGCATCGATCTTAATATTCTCTCATACCCGTTCGAGCAGGTTGGCCTGCGCTTTGCGCTCGGGCGCGAGTTTGACATCTCGGAATATTCGCTGGCCGGGCTGTGTTCCCATATTGCAAATACGCCGGACCCGGACTTCGTGGGCCTGCCCGTTTTCCCGTCGCGCGTCTTCCGCCAGAGCAGCTTTTTCGTGAATACAGATTCCGGCATCAACGCGATCAGCGACCTGCGCTACAAGCGCGTCGGCCTGCCCCAGTGGTCGCAGACGGCAACGGTCTTTGCCCGGGGCTATCTGGCGCATGACGCGGGGCTTGACCTGCGCGACATCGACTGGGTGCAGGCCGGTGTAAACAGTCCCGGACGCAAGGAGGGTGTGACGCTGTCCCTGCCTGAGGGCATCAACCTGACGAAGCGCCCGGACAGCTGCCTCAGCGAGATGTTGGCCACAGGCGAGATCGACTGCGCGATTTCAGCCCGTCCACCAGACAGTTTCCTGGCCGGAGACGGTCGGGTGCGTCGTCTCTTTGAAAATCCCCGCAAGGTAGAAGCCGATTATTTCCGCCGCACGGGAATTTTTCCGATCATGCATGTGATGGTGGTGCGGGCCGATGTCTATCGCGCCAACCGATGGATCTTGCGCAATCTGATGGACGCCTTCAACGAAGCCAAGACCCGCGCCTTCACGCGCCTGCGCGATATCACGACCTCCTTTGCGCCGCTTGGCTGGGGACCAGACTATTTCGAGGAAACAAACCGCCTCCTGTTTGCCGAGGGCGAACCATGGCCCTATGGTGTGAATGCCAATGCCCACGTTCTGAACGCCTTCCTTCGCTATTGCCACGAACAGGGTGTCACGCAGCGCAGACTGGACGCATCGGAGCTTTTCCCGCCAGAATGCAATTTCGAAGTTATTGTTTGACAAGCCAGCCGGAAGGACATTCTTTCGGCAGACCCACCACACAGGCATATGAGCGTAAATGGCCGGATTTGATCGATACAACAACACACTGAAACTGTTTCTCTCCGAGGCGTCCTCGTGGACCGTGGCGGAATTGTCGGATGCGCTTGAAACATCGCCCAGCAATGTCTACCGGACCGTTCGCGAACTGGTCGAGGCCGGCTTTCTGGAAAGCGCGCGGGAATCGCGCTATCGTCTGGGACCGACCTTTCTGGAGTTTGAGCACCGGCTGCGGGAGACCGATCCACTCGTGCGCTCGGGCGGCGTTTTTCTTCGCACGCTTGTCGAACAGGCCGCTCATCCATGCGTGGCGGTTCTTGCCCGTCTATACGGACGGCGGGTCATGTGTGTGGCCGAGGCCCATACGCTGGATCAGCGCACCAGTTATGAACGCGGCAAACCGATGCCCATCGTGCGCGGTGCAACGTCGAAAGCGATACTGGCCAGCATGACCAACCGCAAACGAGGCAAGTTGCTGTCCGAGGTTTTCGAATCCGGCGACGGCATTCCCGAAAAGCTGAACGCGGAGCTGAACCAGATTCGCCGCACCGGGCTGTCCGTAACACGCGGCGAAGTGGACCCGGGCATGATCGGCATTGCGGTGCCGATCAAAAACGAGGAACTGGGGATCAATGCCTCGCTCAGCTTCGTGGTGCGCCAGAGCGAATCCATCGATTCCCGCATTCCTCGCCTCGCCTCGCTGCTGACCTCTCATGCCACACTGATCGAGAATTTCATGGCCGATACCCAGGCCGAAATACAGGAGGCCAGCCCCTTACCTGACATTGCATAGCGGAAATTCAGCTGAAAGCACGCACTTACAAACCGTTTTTCCTTATTTTGGTATTTTTGCATATTTCTTATTGCATATTTACCTCATATTGGTAAAAAGGTGAAAATTTGTAAGGAGAATTCCATGACACATACTGCCGTGCAGGCTGGCGCCTATCTGCATCACGTCGCTTATGAAAGCGCAAACCCCAAAACCCTTGCAGCGTTTTACGCGCGCGCGCTGGATATGGAACTCGTGCACGAAAGCGGCGCGGAATATCGCTGCGAAGGCCCCCGGCGGCGTCTTGTTGTCGTTCCGGGCGAGAACCGGAAGCTGGCCTATGCGGGTCTTGCCTGCCGCAATGCCGAGGGCCTGGAACTGATGCGCCAGCGCGTGAAAGCAGAGGGTATCGAAATGGAGGCCTGCCCGTCGCCCTATTTCAAAGAGGGCGCCTTTGGCGTTCGAGACGCGAACAATCAGTTGGTCTGCTTCGGGCTCGCCAAGGAAGAAACAAAAGGGTTCAAGGGCATTCAGGGACCCACACAGCACCTGACCTATGCCTCTGAAGACGTGCAGGCATTCATCGACTTCTATGTCGGCAAGCTGGGCTTCCAACTGACCGACCGGGTTCTTCATGAGGACGGTCGCCTGGCCACCGCCTTCACCACCTCCAACTTCGAGCACCACACGATCGCATGTTTCTACACGCCGGGTCGCAATGGCGTGGATCATCACTCCTATGAGGCGGGAGACTGGGAATACATCCGTGATTGGTGCGATCACCTCGCCGCCGAGGATATTCAGCTCATGTGGGGGCCTGGTCGTCACGGCCCGGGCAACAACATCTTTATCTTCATCAAGGACCCGGACGAGAACTGGATCGAAATCTCCGCCGAGCTGGAAGTCATCTATGACCGCGACACCGTCGACTGGCCGCAGCACCCGCGCACCCTGAACAAGTGGGGCGAAGCGATCCTGCGCTCCTGAGTGCAGCCAAAAAGGAGAAAAGACATGAAACTCGTCAGCTTTACGCGCGCCGGGGAAAACGGCTTTGGCGCTGTCGTTGCCAATGGCATCATCGACCTGACAGGCCGCCTGGGCGCAAACGTCACAACCATCCGCAGCTTGCTCGAACAGGATCTGGTGGCAGCGGCCGCAGATCATGTGGCGGATCGCAGGCCCGGTCTCGGCTGGGCAGACGTCCGGTTGCTGCCGGTCGTGCCGAACCCGGGCAAAATCCTGTGCATCGGTCTGAACTATCTCGACCACAAGAAAGAAACCGGCCGCCCCGATGTGCAGTATCCGACCGTGTTCACACGCTATGCCGACACGCAGATCGCCCATGGCCAGCCACTGGTCAAACCGGCCATTTCCGACCGCTTCGACTATGAAGGCGAGATGGCTATCGTCATCGGCAGACCGGCGCGCAACGTCCCGGAAACCGAAGCACTGGACCATGTCGCCGGCTATTCGATCTACAATGACGGGTCGGTTCGCGATTGGCAGCGCCATACATTCCAGTTCACACCCGGCAAGAATTTCCCCGGCACAGGCGGCTTCGGCCCCTGCCTGGTGACCCCGGACGAGATCGGCGACTATCGCGCGCTGGGAATCGAGACGCGCCTGAACGGCCAGGTCATGCAAAAGGCTTCTCTTCGCGATCTGCTGTTCCCTTTGGAAACGCTGATCTCCTACTGCTCGACCTTCACCCCTCTTGCGCCTGGAGACGTGATCGTCACCGGTACGCCGGGTGGCGTTGGAGACAAGCGCACGCCGCCGGTCTACATGGTGCCCGGCGACGTGGCAGAAATCCAAATCGACAAACTGGGCATCTTGCGCAATCCGGTCGTTTCGGAAGAGGCGCCATGACGCGCCAGTCCAGCCTTTCCACGGATGTTTTGATCGTCGGAGCCGGCCCAACCGGATTGTTGCTGGCGAACATGCTGGGCAAGATGGGCGTTGAAACCCTGCTCATCGAGAAACAGGATGACATCGTGCGCGAACCGCGCGCGGTGTCCATCGATGATGAATCGCTACGCGCGCTGCAGTCCGCCGGGCTGGATCAGGATGTCAGCGATATATGCGTGCGCGGTTACGGTTCGATGTATCGCGGCCCCGGGGGCCGGGTGTTTGCAAGTGTCAAACCCTTTGCCAAGGAATTCGGCTTTGAAAAGCGCAATGCGTTTCAGCAACCTGAATTCGTCGACCTGCTTCGCCGCGCGCTGGGCCGGTTTGACAGCGTTACAAACCTGTTCAGCACTGCGCTGACGGGCTTTTCACAGGATACGGATTGCGTTACCGCCGAAATCACGATGCCTGATGGCACCGTCCGGACGACAAGGGCGCGCTATCTCGTGGCCTGCGATGGAGGACGCTCTTTCGTACGCAAGAGCCTTGGCATCAAGATGGTCGGGTCTACCTTTGAAGAACCCTGGCTGATCATCGATCTCGAGTCGACGCGGAACCGGTGCTTCCACACCGAGGTGTTTTGTTGGCCCAGCCGGTCGTGCATCACCCTGCCCGGCCCTGGCGGCATTCGACGCTATGAGTTCAAGCTGAACCCGGGTGAAACCGCGGAACAGGCAGAAACCCCGCAATTCGTTCGCAAATTGCTGCTGTCGGTGGGGCCGGATGCGGATGAACCCGTGAGACGGCGGCAGGTCTATACGTTCCACGCGCGCATGGCTGAACGCTGGCGCGACAGACGTGTCTTCCTGGCCGGAGACGCCGCGCATCTGACCCCGCCTTTTGCCGGACAGGGCATGAACAGCGGCCTGCGTGATGCCCATAACCTTGCCTGGAAACTGCATGAAGCCCTGCATTCGTCGACGCCCGACATGTTGCTTTGCAGCTACGAGCAGGAACGTCCGCCGCACGCCTGGCAAATGATCATGCTGGCGATGCGCATGGGCCAGGTGATGATGCCGAGCTCACGCATCACAGGCGCGCTGATACGCGGCGCCTTTCAAGCGCTCAAGATCTATCGCCCTGCGCGCGATTACTTCGCCCAGATGAAATACAAGCCAAAGCCGCGCTTTCACGACGGACTTATCTGGCCGGATGGACGCTCCAGAAATTCGACACTTGTTGGCCGCATGTTCCCGCAGCCGGTGGTGGCCACAAGGGACGATCGCCGCATGCTGCTGGACAATGTTCTGCCCGATCAACCGGTCGTGCTGCTGTTTGGGACAACTCCCGAGACGATGCTATCGCGAAAAGACCTGAGCGCCCTCATGAAAGCCGGAGCGGCAATCATCGGCATTACACCGGAAGGCGTCAATCCAAGGCAAGCGGATTTTATCATCCTGCGCGATCACAGCCGGATGCTCTCGCAACCGCCCTATGCGGCCTATCGGGGCCAGGCCCTGCTGCTGAGGCGCGACCGCTATGTTGCCGCCGCCATTGCGGCCAATCACGCGTCGCAACTCTTGCCACACATCCGCCGGATACGCGCTATCCAGCCGCCCTCCGACATAGCGCAATGCATTCTGGAAGAAGAGCAATTGCCTGTCGCCAAATAACGCTGTCCTGCCGAACTGCGTCTCGTTTTCCGATACCATTCAAAGCCGGGGAACCGAAAGGCAACGCACGTTTGCAGAGCCCTGGCCGCCCGGTCCCTTCTCTCACCCTATGATCAGAAGTTCGGGCGGCGCACGACGGCTCAGAAGACGCGCGCCCTCCTGCGTGATGACAATGTCTTCTTCATGCACCATCTGCCTGCCGGGCGCGAATTCCATGCCCGGCTCCAGCGTCAGCACGACACCCGGCTCCAGCCGCGTGTTGTCATCCGCCGTGATGGAGGGCCATTCGGTCAGTTGCATGCCGAGACCATGGCCGAGCCGCCCGACGCTGTTGCCAAGCGCACCGCCTGCCTCCAGCACGGACCACATCGCCGCGTAGATATCGCTGGTGGTGGCGCCGGGGCGCGCTGCCGCAAAGCCTGCATCGGTTGCCGCGTAGACCACTTCATAGGCCCGCCGGGTATCCTCATCGGCGTGGCCAAAAGCAAAGTTCCTGTCGAAATCGCAGAAATAGCCGTCAAAGGTCGTGCCGGTATCGATGATCAGCACGTCGCCGTTCTCGATGATGCGGTCTGTCGGCCCCATGATGATGCTGTCATAGCCGCCCGGGCCGGAGCCGGAAATGAGATAGGGCGTATTGTCTGCTCCGCGCTCGAGCAGATCAATGCGCAGGCGCTGGCAATTCTGCCGCTCGCTCTCACCGACCTTCAGACTGTGCGGAAGCGCCTCGAAGGCGTCGGACGCAAGATCGCAGATATGGTGGATTTTCTCGATTTCCGCCGCTGACTTCACGTAGCGCATTTGATGCAGCAGCATTGATGCATCAGTCACTTCAAATGTGCCCAGACCCTCCAGCAATCTTTGATAATCCCCCGCTGGCATGCGCAGGATGCTCTCATGGCCGAGCGATACGCCGATGCGGCCAAAACGCCTCGGCAATTGCAGGATTCTATCGCGCAGCAGACTGATGCCGTCATCGCCGGGGCGCGGCGCGGGCCAGGTGTGAATATCCTCGACCCAGGTTGCGGCCATGCCAGCCGCACCGATTTCCGGAATCACCGCAATCGGTTTGCCCTGCAAGGGCAGCAGGATAAACCAGGGCCGGGTCGGGCTTTCCCAGAACTGGGTGAAAAAGCCGGTAAAGTAACGCACATCCGGCTCGCTCGTCAGCAGGATGACGTCCATCTTATGCGCCCGCATCCGGGCCTGAACCCTGCGCAACCGGATCTCGAATTCAGCAAGGTCAAAGCCGCGTTTTGGCGTGGGGAGCATGAATTGCCGTTTCCTTGTTGAACCATGGGCCAAGAGCTGATGCATCGTAGCGTCAGGTGCTTTACCTGTCAGCCATTCGATATTGACGCGACGTTAAAAAGGCAGTCAAATCATCCACCTTCCGGGCCCTCTGTGACAATCACCAAACAACGGCTGGTCGGGTCCTGACGGGTTTTGGCCAGGGCGGCGACTGTCGCTGCACCGCTGGGTGTCGTCTCGAAACCAAATTTTGCCAGCAGTGTCACGGCGCTATCGGCTTCAGCGTCACTGACCGTCAGAAATGCATCCGCATCGACTTCCAGCGATTTGACCGCAATCAGGGAGGCGTCCTTGCAGTCCAGCCGTCCCATGTTGGAGACGGGGCCGGAGACCTGCGTCATGCGGTGATTTTGAATGCTCTCCAGCAGGCAGGGCGCGGCATCCGGCTCGACCACGGAAATGATCGGCTGCTCGCTCCAGAAGCTCCTGATGTGTGCTGCAATTGCCGCCGCAATGCCGCCGACACCGGCCTGTATCAGCACATGGGTGGGCCAGATGCCGGTTTTTTCAAATGCCGCACGGCATTCCTCGGCAATGACTGTATAGCCTTCCATCACCAGCGCAGGACGCTCGATGTAGCCCTCCCAGGAGCCATCGGCCAGCAGCAGCCAACCGTTTTGTTCCGCCGCCGCTTTGGCGGCCGCAACGGAATCCTCATAGACGCCTTCTGTGCGGACGACCCGCGCACCCAATGCCTCAATCCGTGCGGCAAATCCCTCGGGCACCATGGAGGACAGATAGATAATGGCATGGGCACCGAATATCCGCGCGCCTGCGGCAACGGAAAGACCATGATTGCCGGCGCTTGCCGTGATAAACGTCATGCTGTCGGCTGCCGCTTTCGCAGCCTGGCTGGTCAGATCTTTCGTGCTGGCTGCATCGCAGATCATTTGTGCAACAGCGAATGCGCCACCCAGCGCCTTGAAGCTGCCCAGCCGCATGCGGCGTGACTCATCCTTGACAAAAAGCCTGGAGCCGCCCAATTCATCGGCAATTCCTGGATGATCGACCAGCAATGTTGGACAATAGATCGGGCACTGCTCCAGCAATGCCAGGGGACGATCTGCCGACGCACGGAAATATCGATGGTCAGCGGCGTTGTCGGTGATTTTTTCTGAATTTTTCATTCAGGCAAAATAGAAAACTTGCTCGACTCGATCAGATCAATCTCCGGCAAGAATTGAGATAAAATATCAAAAAGGCCAGAATAATGATGTAATTTGGTCAAATAGCGTGTTTTTAGTGGAAACAGGCATTGCACCTCTGCAACATCGCAGACGGTTCTGTTTGGATATTTGCGCGCCCCTGGGCAACTTCAAGGCGGTACGGCCTGCGGCAGGGGCAAGCCGTCAAACACGCGCAAGACAGGAAAAGAAACTGAGACAGATATGAACACGCTAACGCCCAACGACCTCATTATCCTGCGCCTGCTGCAGGAAAATGCGCGCGAGAAGCTGGAGACGATCGCGCTGGAAACCGGGCTTTCCGTCGCCACCATACAGCGGCGGATCAAACAGCTGAAATCAACTGGCGTGATCCTCGGCGAAAATGCCGTTGTCGCGCCTGAAGCGGTGGGCTTTCAGATGACCTTCCTGATCCTGGTCGAACTGGAGCGCGAACGTATTGACCAGATTGATGCCTTTCGCCGCAAGGTCAGGGCGGAACCCCATATCCAGCAATGCTATTACATCACCGGTGAAGCGGATTTTGCCCTGATTGCCCTTGCCAGGGATATGCGGGATTTCGAAAACCTCACCCACCGGCTGTTTTTTGACGATGCAAATGTGAAGCGCTTTCGCACCTCCGTCGTCATGAACCGGACCAAGGTCGGCCTTTCCGTTCCTCTGACATAGAGCGTAACTGGAAGACTTCACAACCGGCGCGCCATGACGCACTCAACCCATGGCCGCTGGCTGGCCGGAGCCCCTGCGCTCTCAGGCCTTCGCCTTCTTTTGCATTGCCGCAATGGTCGTGCGAAACGAGATGGCATCGGGGTCGACCACGAGCTCGATCAATGCCGAACCGGGCGCGGCCAGTGCGCGCTGCAGCGCCGCGTCGAATTGGTCGATGTGCGCGACACGCTCTCCATGCAGGCCATAGGCTTGCGCGATGACCGCGAAGTCGGGATTGCGCAGATCCGTGCCGACTGTCCGACCGGGATAATTGCGCTCCTGGTGCATGCGGATGGTGCCGTACATGGCGTTATTGACGACGAGAAACAAAATCTTCAGGTCATATTGAGCAGCGGTTGCCAGTTCCTGGCTGTTCATCAGGAAGCAGCCATCCCCGGCAAAGGCCACCACGGTGCGCTCGGGACAGGTCAGCTTGGCCGCCACTGCCGCCGGAACACCATAGCCCATGGCTCCCGAGGTCGGCGCAAGCTGACTGCGGAAGGTTTCAAAGGGCCAATAGGCATGAACCCAACCGGTATAATTGCCGGCACCACTGGTGACGATCGTATCGTCCGGCAAAGTCTTGCGCAGCCGGGCGACAACGTCGGCCATGTCAAGATCACGATCGGATTGCGGAATGGTCAGGCTCGCCGTGTAGTCCCCATGCGCTGCGGCGATCCAGGCCGTGTCGCCCTGGCCTTTCGGCTCCAGCAATGCCAGTGCCTTTGCCATTTCAGCAGATCCCGCATTGATCGGCAGATCTGCCTGGTAGACACGACCCAGTTCTTCCGGGTCGGGGTAGATATGCACCAGCTTATTTTCGCTATAGGGCGGCTTGATCAACGTGTAGCCAGCCGTTGTCATTTCACCCAGCCGTGCGCCGAGTACAATCAGCAAATCCGATTCCCTGACCTGACGGGCAAGGGCCGGATCGGCCCCGATACCCAGATGACCAATATAATTGGGATGCGCGTTGCGCACATAGTCCTGACAACGCAATGAACTGGCGATGGCGACACCAAATGTCTCGGCGAAGGCCTCCACGGCGCGGCCCGTCTCGCCACTCCAGCCACCGCCGCCAACGATCATCAGCGGGCGTTCGGCCATTTCCAGCATGTCCTGCAGGCGCGCCAGTTGATGCGGAGCCGGGGCGGCACAGGTTGGCTCCGCCGGCCGGCAGGCTTCAATCATCTCGAAGACTTCGTCGCTGAGCACATCTTCAGGCAATGCAAGGACGACGGGCCCCGGACGACCGGCCATCGCGGTCTGGAATGCGCGGTGCACATATTCCGGGATACGGCTTACATCACTGATTTCTGCCGCCCATTTGGCCAGCGGCGAGAACATCGCCTTGAAATCGACTTCCTGGAAAGCTTCCCGATCCTTGATCTGACTGCCCACCTGCCCGACGAAGAGCACCATCGGCGTGGAATCCTGGAATGCCGTATGAACCCCGATCGAGGCATTGGTAGCGCCCGGTCCGCGCGTGACGAAACAGACTCCGGGCCTGCCCGTCAGCTTGCCGTAGGCATCTGCCATATTGGCAGCACCGCCTTCCTGACGGCAAACGACGAGATCAATCTTGTCGCTCACATCATGCAAGGCATCCAGCACCGGCAGGTAGCTTTCGCCGGGAACACAAAAAACCCGGTCCACACGCTGGGCGAGTAGACTCGATACCAGAATATTGCCACCGTGAGGCCTGCGCTGCGTGTTTTTCTGTGTCATGATTGTCTCTTTCATTGTTGGCGCGCGCCAGAGCCCGCCGGAACCGGACCCATTGCGCCCGATACTGAGCAATTCGATACCAAAACCAACCGTTTCCAACCAAAATAACGGTTGCGCTCGGTTATATGTGGTCTGCGCATTTGTCGCTGGCCCATAAATGGTGTAGAACATCTTCCATCAGACGCTGTCTCAACCCAGGCCAAAAGTTTCATCGCATGCTTCAAGATTCCACTGCAACCGTCGCTCCAAATGCGGGAATTCGGGCGAAATCCGAACGTGATGCGCAGACGATCTATCGCGACCTCAAGGCCGCCATCATGAACGGTTCGTTCGAAGCGGGCAGTCGCCTGCCGACCGAACGCACCCTGGCTGACCAATTCAGTGCAGCGCGCAATACGGTGCGCAAAACAATGAACCAATTGACCGACGAGGGTCTGATCGTGCGCCATGTGGGGCGCGGCACCTTCGTCACCGATCAGCTGGCGCAGGCCGCGCAAGAAGCTGAACCGGAATACGGGCTTACAGAATTGCTGGAAGCGCGTTTGCTGTTTGAACCCAGTCTTCCCGATCTGGTTGTCGAGCGGGCAAGTGCCGAACATATCGCCGATATGGAAAATGCACTTGTCGCCATGCGGCGCGCCGGCAGCTGGAATGACTTCAAGGAAGCCAAATACGGGCTTCATCTGGCGATCGCCCGCGGTTCGCGAAACCGTTTCATCGTTGATATCTTCGAGCGGATACTGGCGTCGCGTCGCAGATCCGGCTGGGGACGACCCGGCGGCCATCCGGCACCGGTTTCCGCCGTGCGCGAAACCGCCTACCAGGACAGCCTTGAAATCGTCGAAGCGCTGAAGCGGCGCGATCGCAGCGGCGCCAGCGATGCCATCCGACGCTATCTGCTGCGCACGCTTTCGAACGCAAGCGGCAATTGAACCTGTCAGGCGGCGCCTGAGGTCAAGATCAGGGGAACAATCCTTGATCATCGGCTATCGACACGCTTTTGCAGTGCACGACCCACCAACATCAGCGACAGTGACGCCAGAAGAACTGCCAGGCCGGGAAACAAGGACATCCAGGGCGCGAACAGGATAAAATCCTTGCCCTGTTCGAGGATGGCGCCCCAATCGGGCGTCGGCGGCTGCACACCGAGTCCCAGAAAGCCCAGGGCTGCCTGTATCTGCAAAATCAGCGGAAACAGGATCATGTATTGGGTGAGAATCAGCGGCATGACGTTGCGCGTGACGTGCCGACGCAGGATCGTCGGCTCATTGATCCCCATTGAACGGGCGGCTTCCACATAGGTCTTGCCGATTTCACTCATGGCGCCGGCACGCGCTATGCGGAAGAAAACCGGCATATAGACAATCGATAGCGCCAAAATCAGATTGATGGTCTGCGGCCCCAATATGCCGGTGATGATGATCCCCAGAATGATTGGCGGAAAGCTCAGAAGGACGTCGACAAAACGTCCAAGGACCTGGTCCGTCCAGCCGCCAAAAAACCCTGAAACCAGACCCAGCGTGCCACCGGCGATGGCAGACAGAAACAGAGAACCTGCGCAGATGGACAGAGTGATGCGGGTGCCGAAAATGACACGTGCATAGATATCACGGCCGACATCGTCCGTCCCGAACCAGTGATCGGCCGAGGGCGGCAGCATCGAGGCTGCGACATCTATGTCAAACGGTGAGGCACTGGTGAAAAGCTGCGGAAACAGCGCAACGGCAACAATGGCCGCAAGAATTGCCAGCCCCAATGCCAGGCCGGGCTCACGACGCACCATGCGCCGAGCCGAATCGACAAGGAGACCTGGAGCAGAGCGGATGGTCGACTGGTTCATATTGCGCACCCCCTGTGCATCACGATTCGCGTACACGCGGGTCGATCGTCCGATAGGTCAGGTCGACCGCCAGATTGACGACCATGGCTGTCGCGACGACGATCAGAAGCGCGCCCTGAACCACCGGATAATCCCGTGTCTCGATGGCGCTGAGCAGCAGCCGTCCGAGACCCGGCAGGGCGAAGAGAGACTCGATAATGACCACACCGCCCAGAATCTGGATCAGGATCAGGCCCATGAAGGTGACGATGGGAATGAGGACATTGCGCAAGATGTGCTTGAAGAAGACCAGCCGCACCGGCACACCCTTGGCGATGGCGGTGCGGACATATTCCTGGTGCATCGCGGAGACGACATTCTGACGGACAAATTGACTGTAGGCGGCGGCCTGCAACAGCCCCAGGCTGAGAATGGGCAGGACCAGAATTTCAAGATTGGTGGAAAGCGACTGCGATGGCGGTACAAATCGAAGGGGTGGCGACCAGGAAAGTGCAGACGACACGCCAACCAGCAACATGAGGCCGGTCCAGAATACCGGCGCCGAAAGGCCCAGAATATTGAAACTCTGGATCAATGTATCAAGCGGTTTGCCCTCATTGATGGCGGCGATGATGCCCAGCGGCACGCCGACAAGCGTTGCAACCAGCAAGGTGATGATACCGATTTCGAGCGTTACCAGAAAAGCCTTGCCGACCATTTCGGTCACAGGAACGCCGCGCGTCCAGCTGGTGCCCAGATCGCCCTGCAGGACCTGCAGCAACCAGTTGAAATATTGCATGTAGACAGGCTGGTCGAGCCCGAAGAACTGGCGCAGCGCATTTTCTGCCGTGTCGCCGCCGGCCTGGCCCATCATTTGCGAGACAACATCACCGGGGACGCTGCGCATCAGCAAAAAAACCAGCATGGACGCCAGCAGAGCCGTCAGTAGAGAGGCGAAAAGTCGTTTGACCAATGATGCGCTCATGAAAATACCTGAAATGCCGGATGAGGATACGAGGGGCGCTGTTCGCCCCTCGCAATGGTTGGATGTCAAAGGTGCAGGCGTGCCCGACCTTCAACGGATATTTGCATCATTCGCTCAGATAGGTGCGGGCGAGACCGTAGTACCAACCGGTCGGATGCTGTGAATAATTGTTCACCCGTTCGCGGCGTACCGTGATGTGATCGGGCGAGAACAGCATGATGGTGGGTACCGTCTCGGCAAGTATCTTCTGGAACTTCGTGTAGATCTCTGCGCGTTCTTCCGCATTGGAGCTTGCACGGGCATCATCGAGCAATGCACTGGCTTCTGCATTGTTCCAATTGCGGAAATCCGCACCCTTGGGCTGCATGTGGAAGTGCCGGTAGAACAGAAGGTTCGGATCAGGCTGTGTCGCCCAATCGTTAAAGGTCAGGCCCATCTGCTTTGACCGGAAGTTCTTGATCCATACACCCAGATCAACCCGCTGGATATCGAGCGTAACGCCGATTTTTGCAAGCTGTTCACGCAGGGTGACCGCTGCAGGATCCATCCAGTCGTAACCGTTGATGGTGGTGAGCGTCAATGTGAACCCATCAGCCATACCGGCTTCAGCCAGTTTCGCCTTGGCCGCTTCGACGTCCGGCCCCTGCATGGGCACCTGATCAAGTGGCAGGCCCCATTTTTCCTGGAGACCGGCTGGAACCGTACCAAGGACGGTACCGAAATCACCGATCGAAGCCTGCATCATTTCCTTCTTGTCCGTAGCCAGAGAAATTGCCTGACGTACGAGCACATTGTCGAGTGGTGCGGTTTCCGCACCCAGGTCAATGGCAGTCTGACCCAGCGAAGGCCAGCGTTCTATGGTGAGTCCTTCAACACCTTCGATTTGCTGGACGTCCTGCGGGCGGCTGAGTGGAACCAGATCCACACGGTTGTTCTTCAGCGCAATCAGCATGGAAGCGCTGTTGGGCAGGATCGAGAAATCAATGCCATCAAGATAGGGCATGCCCTCTTCCCAATAATCGGCATTCTTGTCGAGAATGATGTGCGAGTTGGGTGCAAATTCCACGAGTTTGAACGGTCCGGTACCGACACTTTGAGAATTCATGCGGTTCTTGGCGTTTTCATCATCGAAATATCCCGCCGGGATAATCGCACCATATTTGTTGCCCAGCGTCATCGGCATGGATGCATTGGGTTCGGAGAGTTTTATCTCAACCGTATAGTCGTCCTTGACCACGATATCGCTGACGACGGAAAAGTCACCGGCGCCTGGAGAGCCGTTTTCGGCGTTGCGGATATAGTTGTAACTATAGGCAACATCCTTGGCTGTCATCGGCTGGCCGGAGTGGAAGACGACACCTTCGCGCAGCTTGATCGTATAGACCAATCCGTCATCGGAAACGGTGTAGCTCTCTGCCAGCAATGGAGCGGCCTCGCCCGTCGGGCTTTCGTAAAACAGGCCCTGGTACATCAGAACGGTGACGCGAATACGCGCATCGGCGGCCTGGTGGAACGGGTCAAGACCGGGAGGCTCGACCAAAAGGCCCATATTGAGGCGCCCGCCCATCGTTGGATTTTCGGCAACCGGCCCATAGAGAGCGTTTGTTTGTGCAAGTGCTGGCGCTGCGGATGCCAGAGCACCAAGCATGGTCGCCCCCAGCAAACTCGAACGCAAGAAGCCCCTGCGGCTGAACATATGCGATAAGAACATTGTCATTTCCCCTTTCGTGCCTGCTGTTGACCTGCCTTCAAGGCAGCGCCGACCGGCAACAGGCTTTCCGATCCGGCTCAGTCGCGGAATGCGACCGTCAATTCGACTTCCACCACGGCATTGCGCGGCAATTCGGCGACACCGACGGCAGCGCGTGCGTGCCGCCCCTTTTCGCCAAAAATCTCCACCAGCAGTTCTGATGCGGCATCAAGAACCCGCGGCTGGGCATTGAAGCCCGGCGCGGACGCCACATAGCCATTGACCTTCAAGATGCGCTCGACCTTGTCGAGCGAGCCGATGGCGTCTTTCAGGCAGGCAAGCCCCTGCAATGCGCAGGCCCGCGCCTGCTCGCGTGCGACATCCAAAGTGACATCGGCTCCGGCTTTGCCAAAGACACGCACCTCGCCATCAATCTTCGGCAATTGGCCGCTGACATAGGCCACGCCATTGTGCAATGTGACGGGCAGATAGTTGAAGGAGGGCTTGGCTGCCTCCGGCAAAAGAATATTCAATTCCTTGAGACGTTCTTCGATCATGACTGGCTTCCCTGGGTAAATTCCCTGACAATATCGGCCAACCCGTAGTGCGGCACGTAGCCCGTGTCGCAGCGGAAGGCCGCGTCTGAAATCAGGGGAAAGATGAGTGGGCTTTCGATGACATCATGGTCGACCCGGTAGCCGGGAACGGCCGTCTCGACAGCGTCGATAATGTCGCTCAGGCAGGCGGTAAAACCATTCACATTGTAACAGGGCGCCAGTGGTCGGTCGGATTCGAGCGCAAGAAGCGTTGCGCGGGCGATGTCACGCACATGCATGAGATCTATGCGCTCATTGTGGAAGCTGACCTTGTGCCTGTGGCCGGCCCGCGCTGAAGCAATGGTCCGGGTGATGGCGTGCGCTGCCCCCTGATACCAAAGGTCAGCGCCGAGCAGCAGCGACATGCGCAATCCCACCACGTCCATCTGGTAGCGATCGCGATAATATTGCGCGATATCCTCGCCCAGAACCTTGGTCAGCCCGTAGGTCGTTACCGGATGGCGTGGATCGGCTTCATCGACACGATCCTTTGCGTAAAGCGCTGCAGGCCCATAGACGACCGTGGAATCCGACCAGATGACCCGTTTTATATTCCTGGTGCGGGCGGCCTCGAGCGTCAGACGAAAACCTTCAACATTGATTTCCATCGCCCGTTTCGCGTCGCCGTCACCGCTGCGCATCATCCCCTTTTTGCCATCGGCAAAGGCGGCATTGGTGACGATGGCTGCGGCGCCACTGGCGTCGATGGCTTTGCCGATCGCAGCTTCATCGAGAACCGAACCGAATGTTTCCTCAAAACGGCCCGCCAGATCGGCCAGCAGATCGACCTCCATGGGCAGACCAAAAACATGAACCTTGATGCCCGCCTCAACCAGCGCACGCACGATATGCGAGCCGACAAAACCACGGCCACCAATGACCAGGACGGGCTTGCTCTTGTCAAAAAAATCAGAGTTCGATGTCATCGCGGATACAGGCCTTGAGGTGATCGGGACCAACGGGTCGCAGAGTCGGGACGGTGTGCGCACAGGCGTCGATTGCAAAGGGGCAGCGCGTTCTGAAAACGCACCCTGATGGCGGATTGGCAGGACTGGGAATTTCGCCTTTCAGGATATGTTTTTTGACGGACGTCATCCCCGGAGCGGCCTGCAGCAGAGCGGCTGTATAGGGATGGGCGGGATTGCCGTAGAGGCTCTCGGTTGGCGCCAGTTCCATCACGCGCCCCAGATAGAGCACCATCACCCGGTCGGTAATGACCTCGACGACGGAAAGATCATGGCTGATGAACATCAGCGTCAGCCCCAGTTCCTTCTGAAGCTGCTGCAGCAGGTTGATGACTTCTGCCTGAACAGAAACATCCAGTGCTGAAACCGGTTCGTCGGCCACAATGAACCGCGGCGAGGAAGCCAGCGCGCGGGCAATCGCGATACGCTGGCGCTGCCCGCCGGAAAACATGCGCGGGTAACGCTTCATGTGATCGGCATGGAGCCCGACACGTTCGAGCACGCCAACGGCTGCGTCGCGCGCCGCCTGACCACGCAGACCGAGATGCAGCGCAATCGGTTCGACGAGCGCATCGCCAATTGTCATCCGGGCGTTCAGGCTGGAAAACGGATCCTGGAAAATCATCTGCATATGGCGGCGAAAGCGTCGCATCTCGCCTGTCTGCAGACTGCAGAGGTCTTTTCCGTCGAAGAAGACCGCACCGCTCGTCGGCTCTATCAGCCGCAGCACCAATCGGCCCAGCGTCGATTTTCCGGAGCCGGACTCGCCCACAACACCCAGCACTTCACCGGATGCAATATCGAGATCGACGCCTTCGACTGCACGTATCGGCGCTGAGGCCTTGCTGAACATTCCGCCGTCATTGCCGAAATGTTTGGTGATGCCTCTTGCACTGAGCAATGGTTGCGCCCTGATTTCAGCCGCAGTCCGTTCGATGTCAGTCCGTTCGATGTCAGCCTGTTCGCTCACAGCGCCACCTCCTGCCAGCGCAGGCAGCGGGTGACGTGATCAGACGCCACGGCTTCAAGCTCGGGATCAGAGGCAATGCAGATATCGGCTGCAAAGCCACAACGCGGATGAAACCGGCATCCGGACGGGGGCGACAAAGGATTGGGCAATGTGCCGGGAATGGGATGCAGCTGGCGGCGTTCGCCTTGCGCGTCGCGACGGCTTGGAATGCACTCCAGCAGAGCCTTGGTGTAGGGATGACGTGGATGGCCGAGGACCTGATCCACCGGACCTTCCTCTACGACCTGACTGGCATACATGACGGCAACCCGGTCAGCGATCTCATCGACCAGTTTGAGATCATGGGTGACAAAAATCATCGCCATGTTTCGCTCCGCCTGCAACTGCTTGAGCAGCGCCATGATCTGCGCCTGGATTGTCACATCGAGCGCGGTGGTCGGCTCATCGGCGATCAGAAGCCTTGGATCACAAGCAAGCGCGATGGCAATCATCACCCTTTGTCGCATGCCGCCGGAAAGTTGATGCGGATAGGAATCGATGCGGCTTTCCGGATCGGAAATCCCCACCTGTCGCAAGAGATCGAGCGCCTTGGCGCGCGCCTCCTTCTTGCCGTATCCCTGATGGATGCGGATGGGCTCGGCAATCTGGTTGCCGATCGTGAAAACCGGATTGAGGCTCGACATGGGATCTTGAAAAATCATCGCGATATCGTGTCCGCGCACCTTTTCCATCCCGATATCGGAAAGATTGAGCAGATCAATGGCCTTGCCGTCGCGGTCGACAAATTCGATGGAGCCTCCGACAACGCGTGCCGTGGTGCGCCCCAGTAGACGCATGACTGTCAGCCCGGTGACTGACTTGCCTGAGCCGGATTCACCGACAACGGCAAGCGTTTCGCCCTCACCCACACTCAGACTGACGCCGTTGACCGCCTTTATGACACCGGCATCGGTCATAAAATGCGTCTTGAGATCTTGCACCGACAGAACGGGGCGACGCGCAGCGGTTTCCACAGCCTGCTCAGTCAACGGCATAGCGTGCAACCGCCTCCGGATCGATTTCAATCCCCAGCCCCGGCCCTTCCGGTACTGAAATGAAACCGTCTACGACCTTTATGGGCGTTTTGAGCAGTTCCGAGCGCAAGGGATTTTCTCCCAGATCAAATTCGAGCAAAACCGGCTTGGGTATATTGTCCGAATGGGGGAAAACCGGCAGTGACGCGATGTAGTGAAGCGCCGCGGCAAGCCCGATGGCGCCGCCCCAGACATGGGGTGACAGCCGCAGATGATTGGCATGGGCCAGTTCGGCGATCTTGCGCCCCTGCCAGAAGCCGCCGCAAAGCGACAGATCCGGCTGCAGCAGATCAGCACCCTCGACATCCACCAGTCTTTTGAAATCGTGCACAGTGTAGAGCGCTTCGCCGGTCGCGATGGGCATGGGCGCTCTTTTGCGCAAACGCCGATACCCGTCGAAATCCTGCGGGCTCAAGGGCTCTTCAAGCCAACCCAAACGGTAGGGCCTGAGCCGCTCCATGGTCTCGAACGCAGTATCGCAGGTATAATTGGCATTGATATCGGCGATAATCTCGACGTCGGGTCCAAGCATATCACGGGCAATTGCCACCCGCTCTTCATCGCTCTCGGGACTCAGTCCGATCTTGATCTTGACGGCCGGATATTGCGCCTCGGCCATGATTTGAATTTGAGGACGAAAATCCTCGGTTGGCGTCTCGGTGAGGTAGCCGCCCGAAGCGTAGATCGGCACGCGATCAAGACGCTGACCACCAAGAAGCTTGGCAACGGGCAGGCCGAGAAGCTTGCCCTGCGAATCCTTTGCCGCCATATCGATGCCGCCAATGGCATGCATCATGCTGTTTTGAAGACCAAAATGATAGTGCCGCGCGAGGATGCGGCCATAGACATGCTCCACATCAAAGACATCCGTGCCTTCAAGATAGGCACTCAGAAATGGCAAAAAGGCCTTGTTGACCGCCGGAAGCCCCCAGGCCTCGCCATGACCCACAGTGCCATCATCCAGCGTCAGACGCACCAGCGTGGATTGCCGCCCGGTCGCCAGGGACTTGGACATGCCATAGGCCTTGCCCGTTCCCAAAGGCACACTCAAAGCAATGAATTCGATTGTGCGGATTTTCAAGATCCCAGCCCCCAAACCGTGTTCATCGACCCGTCAGATGATGCCATCCATATCCAGACCAAACATGAACTATATGTGAACCATTTACACCCAAAGAGCAAGTGACTACTATCAATTTGTCTGAAAAAAGGGTTATCCTATCAACACTATCAATCGACGGAAAGTGCCAACCAATGCAAGATCACCCCTCGCTGTGGACCAACCTTACGCCCGAAGAGCATGAGTTCCAATACAATCCACAAAAGGCTTTCCCGGATTTTGCACAGTCTCGCGTACCGCGTGAACCGGCCAACAAAAGGGCACTTGAGGAACTCGGCGGACATCGCGACGTTTCCTATGGCGACCATCCGCTGCGCACCATCGACATATATCCAGCCAATGCAACCAATCCGGCCCCCGTGCACGTATTCTACCATGGCGGCTACTGGCGTGCGCAAGACAAGGCCGGCTTCGCCTTTATCGCCGGGGTGCTCGTCGAGCTTGGTATTACGACAATCATTGCGAACTACGAACTCTGTCCCGAATCAACACTGGATGGCGTCGCAGACTCCGCTCTTGCCGCGCTGGAATGGATTCATCACAACATTGCCGATTATGGCGGCGACCCCAACAATCTGACCATTTCCGGACATTCTGCGGGCGCCCATCTCGTGGCCGAGGCCCTGGCCACCGATTGGTCGGCAAGAAACATTGACCCTGCCTTCTTGCGGGGCGCCGTTGCCGTCAGTGGAATCTACGATCCAACCCCTGCCATGATGACCAGCGTAAACGAACAGCTGCAACTGACGCCGCAGATCAATGCCCGTCGCAATGTCGAGGTGCGCCCTCCCCTGGTGACCTGTGATGTCACCTTGTTTGCGGGCGGGCGTGAGCCCTGGCAGTGGATCGATCAGACCTATCGCTATGCCCACCATCTCCATCGCCACGGCAATATTGCGGAAGTGCATGTGCTGCCGCCCTTCGGGCATTTCGATATTCTGATGCCCTTTCTGGATCCGCAAAGTCCAATCATCCGCGCAATCACAAAAAAGAGCCTTGCACCATGAAAACACCAGCGCTTCGGCTCGCCGTTTATGACCTTGTCGCCCCCGATGGATTTGCCCTGCCCGACAACGCAATATATTTTTTTTATGCAGCCGATGATGCAGCAACAATTGTTGCCGATGGCAAGGCGTCAAGCCTGCCGTCGCAGGGCGGCCGGTTTCTGGCGGCAGGTGACCGCATTTGTGGAACAGGCTGGGTTTTTGAACTGGCACGCAAGGAGATGCCTTATCTTCCGGGACCCTGCTTCGAAATCCAGCTTTCCACGCTGCTGGATCTCGATTTTGAAGGGTCTTTTTTTGTTCGTGCGGACGCAGTGACCTCGCCGTCAGGGGCTCAAACGCCCCGCCATGGCCACCGCGGACCTGGCATCAGGCGTCTGCTGAAGGGCCGTCTCCTGGCGCAGATGGATGAAACAATCGTGCAGATATCGGCGGGTCAGGCATGGTACGAATCGCAAGGGCACTGGATTATCGGCACCAATATCAGCCAGGATGAGAACACCTTTATCCGAGTCATGGTGTTGCCAAATGATCTGGCCGGTGGGCAATCGTCCTTTGTTCCTTTCTCCCCGGAAGAGGCACGCAAAAAGCGTGACGTAAGCTACCATCTATTTGGCGAGACCGAAGCTCTGAACCTGTGAATGCAGGCCGGGCGATGCCCTGATTGAGAGCGTGGGCGCAATAGCGTCGACCCACGGATATCCCCTCCCTGACCGCAACCCCATCGCGGACCACAAGATCAAGTGAATTGATTAACTGTAGCCCTGCAAACAGGCTGCAGATGAATAACTGTATAAATACTTACCCATCAAACATCATCTGAGGAAATGATTGTTAAATCAAAGGAAATCTGCTTCTTGACCGCTGAAGTATTGAAATCGCATACTGTAGAAACCTCAAGCATGGAGGGCGATGCCCCCGATGGGGACAAGCGCTGGAGCCTTATTCGCGCTGCGCTCTCGTTCAACCGCCCGCTGGGCGCTGTTTCCGCGATTTTCGCTTTCTCGGCATTGGCTGGTTATTTTGGAAGCATCGAGACCCTCTATCGGCCGATCGCCGGCGGCCCGGCTACGAACCCATTGACGGCAACGATATTCCTTCTGCTGGGAAGCGGCGTTGCGCTTGGGCGCGGCCAATATGGCCTATGGCTCCAGCGCATACTGGGGTTTGCAGGGCTTGTCATGACGGTCTCCGTCCTGCTCGACGCCAACTTCGGCACCGACATTTCCAAAACATTCATGCTTTTTCACGACAGGGTTACGCAGGACCTGGCACAGGGAAAAAGCAACAATATGGGCATCAATTCAGCCATTTTCCTGTGCTTGTCATCGCAGGCCCTCACCTTCAATAGCGTACGCCAGATCAACATCGCCCAGGCAGCGGCATTCCTGGCGACCGGCATACCGATGATTTCTCTGGCGGGCTACGCCTATGGAATCGAAAATTTCTACGGGCAAATGTCAATGGTAACGGCGACTGCGGGCGTCGCGCTGTCCGTATCGACTCTTTCCATGACAGCGCACAATGGAGCGTTAAAGGCTGTCCTCAGCCCTTACATCGGCGGCAGCATTGCACGGGTGCAGGTGTTTCTGGGCCTCATTGTGCCTTTTGCCGTCGGCTTTCTGATCATCAAGACGCTTATGAATTCGGGCGAAGGCGATTTTCTGGGCATCTACACCGTGGCGATCAGTTGGTTCATCATCATCCTGGTCTGCGCCAGCGCGGTGGTGCAGGAAAGGGTCGACAGCAAACGCAGAGCGGCAGAGAAAAAGCTGCTTTTCGTCGCCATGAATGACCCGCTGACCCGCCTGCCCAACCGACGGAAATTCTTTGAAGTTGGCGCACGCGAAATGCAGCGGCGCAAGCGAACCGGGGCAGATTTATGTGTGCTGATGATCGACATTGATCACTTCAAGAAAGTGAACGATACGGCAGGGCACGCCAAGGGTGACGAGATTCTCATGACAATCGCCACAGTGCTGGTCGACTCCCTGCGGGCCGTCGATCTGCCCGGGCGGCTTGGCGGCGAGGAATTCGCGGTACTGCTTGCGGACACCTCACGTGCAGGAGCGCAACGGGTAGCAGAAAAAATCCGGCAGAATATAGAGGCCACCCCCATCGAAGGATGGACGGATATATATGGCCCGATAACGGTGTCAATTGGTTGCGCCGGCGCAGAGGGCAAAAGTGGCCTGGATGATATTCTGTCAGCCGCCGATGAAGCGCTTTACCGAGCGAAGGAACAAGGCCGAAACCGCGTGACAATTTCCGAATCGGGTTCATCGACGAAGTTACTGGAAGATGCCAAGGGTGGGTGAAGTGACCTATCAACTGCTTGGTGAAACCCAGGCCAAGTACTTGCAGCAGCGACAAAGGCCCAGACATAAAACCAGTTAAAGCCAGAGGCATTGCGGCTTGCCAAACGCTCCGCGCGTCTTCATCACCGGAAGGAGCTGTGATACAGCTTTTGAGATCAATCCATTTGTTCACCGCAACGTCGGACTGCAAAAAGGGCCCTCACCGTGATGACCATTTTCTCTCCAGACGGGTGGCGCGTGCCACAATGGCTGCTTGTCTTCTGCATGGTTTTCAGTCTTGGTCTGCATGCCAATCCCGCACATTCAGAAACCCAACCGCAGCTTACCCGGGAACAGCTGAACGCAGATCTGAGCAATGCCTATGAATTGCTGAAAAAGATTCAACCCAATTTCACCGCACACAAAAGCACCAAAGAACTGAAGGCGCTCCGCGATAGGCTGATCGCATCGTCAACTGACACCAACAGTCTTGATGATGCCTATCTGAAATTGACCGAATTGATTGGCGCCGTCTGTGATGAGCACACCTATATTGAAAAAAGCGAACAAAACACGGCACTGATGCAAGGTGGCTGGCAATGGCATGCTGAACCATTGATTGTTCACAATGGCAAACTTTACATCGAATCGAGTGAAACAAAACGTACCAACGAGGTTTTGGAAATCAATGGCATCGAAGGCCCCATGATTGCGGCGGAAATTGCCAAACGCGTTCCCAGCGACGGCTGTTTCAGGAGCGGAACACTGTTTGTAAACGAAAGTCTGATCGTCAGTGCACCCGTTTTCGATGCCCTTGTCGGTAAACCGGAAAAATATCAAATCAAATATCTGAGTTCGAAAAATCGCTATCCAAGGGAGAGGGAAGTAACAGCCGTAACAGCCTATGTTGCGACCAATTATATGAAGCGGTTTATCCTATATGGCATGGGTGAGAAGAGGATTGAATTCCTCAACAACAATCTGACAAAGCGTGACCTTGATCCTTCTGTTGCAAAAGCCAATCTCGATTACCGCATTTCGAAACGCCGAAATATAGCCTATGTGGACGTCGGAGAATTTGACGATTTGTCTTCCGCGAAAGATGGCATCGAGCTTGTCATGCGCGATATCATCAAAAGCAATCCCGATGCGCTGTTCCTGGACCTGACCGCCAGCCCCGGCGGCTCTGTGGAAACAGCACAATTTATGATGGCCTTCCTGCTGCCACGCGCCCATCGGCTCCATAGCAAGGCTCTCTTCAAGAGTGTTTCGAAAAAACCTCCGCCCCAATTCGAATATATTGACGAAAAAGCATTGGAGCGGAGAACCAGCATGATCAATTTTTTCAGGCGCGTTAAATCCCGCAAAGGCATCCGAAGCGCGCCCATCATACGCAGATCTTTTGGCAAACCCGACTACAAGGGCCCCATCGTCGTTCTGGTGGGCCCGCGCACCCACTCAAGCGCCACCATGGTGGCCGCCAATCTGAGACGGTTGCGCAAGGCAAAAATCGTCGGCAATCTGACGGCATCGGATGTCGCAACATCCTGTGCTCAGGCCTCTGGATTTGTTCTGCTCGAACACAGCAAATTCCGGCTTCATGTTCCCGAATTGTGTTTCCAAAGCCCCGAAAACACAATCGACGGCCAGAGTGCACTTTTTGCGGATATCCCGGTTGATGTCTTCAACTGGAAATCTGCCAAACTGCCAACAAAAATATTGCGAACCGCGCTTGATCACTATGATCAGTCACGCGAAATTGCGCTGGATACAGCCTCGGCTGAATAAAGTCCGGCGCGATCATCCTGTCTGGCCCTACCGCCGCTTTCCGGCAGCGCTGATGCCGATGGCCGCCAGGATGATCAGTCCGGTTGTCAGGTCGCGATAGAACGGATCGGCGTTGAGAATGTTGAAGCCATTGTTGATCAGCGCCAGCAACAATACGCCGGCGACGCTGCGCCAGATCGCCCCCGAACCGCCATAGATGCTGGTGCCCCCCAGGATGACCGCGGCAATGGCCTGCAGTTCCATGCCGGCACCGGCTGACGCCTGCCCCATCGAGATGCGGGACACCGAAATGGACGAGGCAAGGCCTGCCGCAAGACCCGCCAGAGCAAAGGTCGATATCTTGATGCGGTTGGTGCGGATGCCCGACAGGATCGATGCTTCTTCATTGCCGCCAACGGAGAGCACCTTGCGGCCATAGGTCGTGCGGGTCAGGACGAACGTCAGGATCAGCGCAAAGGCGATCATCACCCAGACCGCAATAAAGACGCCGACGAAACTGCCACGCCCCAGCCAGGTAAATTCCGCCATGCGCACGGGAATCAACCGGCCGTCGGAAATCACCACCGCAACACCTTTGAAAATAAGGCTGGTCGCAATGGTGGCGAGGAAGGAATGCACGTGCAGCAAAGTGATTGCCAGACCATTGAGCATCCCCAGACAAAGGCCGACGACGGGGGCCATCATCAGTCCGAAATAGGGATCGACATTCAGCGCAAGCCAGGCCGAGCATACTGAACCCATGGCGAAAATTGCCCCGACCGAGAGGTCAAAGCCGCCGGCAATGATGACGAATGTCATGGCAGAGGCCATGATCGCCAATGGCGCGTTCTGATTGAGAATGTTCAACAGATTGCGAATGGTAAGGAAACTGTCAGACATCAGGCTCAGCACGATCATCAGGACAATGATCATGATCAAAACGGCATAGTTCTGAAAAAACCGGGTGAGTGTTACGAATGTCATGAAGCTTCTTCCAGTTTGCCGGTGCCCTGGTGCCTGAACAGCGCAGCCAGAACCTCCGCCACGTCGCTTGTCGCAGGATCGATTTCCTCAACGATCCTGCCACGGTCAACAAGATAGGCACGGTGCGCAAGCCCCAGAACCTCTTCTATTTCGCTCGAAATCAGCAGGACAGCAGCGCCCTTTTCAGCCAGTTCCGCGATGGCATTGTGGATTGTTTCACGCGCGCCCACATCAACGCCGCGGCTTGGCTCATCAAGCAGGATGACCCGCGGATCTTCCATCAGCCATTTGCTGATCAGAACCTTTTGCTGATTGCCGCCCGAATAGTTTAAAATATTGCCATCCAGATCCGCAGGGCGAACGCTGAAATGATCGATCAGCCTCCCTGCGCGCAGACGCTCCAGGCCGGACCTTATGATGCCTGCCAGCGAGAATTGCGACAGATGGGGCAAGGTCATGTTTGCACAAACGGGAATGGTCATCACCAGACCCTGTTTGCGCCGGTCTTCCGGCACCATGACCATGCCGAGATCATTTGACCTTGCAACGGATGCCTTGTCATAGGCTGCGCCCTCCAGCACAACCTCGCCGGACGTCGCCTGGTCGGCGCCAATGATTGCCCGGGCAATTTCACTGCGTCCGCTGCCGACAAGGCCGATCAGTCCTACGATCTCTCCCTTGTTGACGTGCAATGTCGCACCGTTGGCGCCTTTGCTACTGGCAATGCCGGTAACCTGCAGCGCGGCCGTCCTGTTGGCTGGTATCTTCTTTTGCGGAAAGGGCGTTTCAGTCTTTCCGTCGCCGAGCATGGCGGAAACCAGACTGGATTTTGTTTCCTGCGCCGTTATCTTTGTCGCCACCAGCGCGCCGTCACGCAAAACAGTCACACGGTCGGTGGTTTCCATGATGTCATCGAGGAAATGCGACACATAGATCACTGTGCGGCCTTCATCGCGCAACGCCTTCATGGCCTCGTGCAATTGTGTGATCTCACCCTTTGAAAGAGATGATGTGGGCTCATCCATGACGATGACCTTGGCATGGCGGGCCAGGGCGCGCAGGATTTCGATTTTCTGCTGATCGGCGATTGGCAGCGTGGACACGACGGCATTGGGCTGCAATTGAAAGCCGCTGGATGCCATGAGGGCGTCAAGGCGCGCGGCCTCTGTGGTTTTCAGGACACCGAAACGGTGTTCCTCGATGCCCAGAAACACGTTCTGGGCAACGGTCAGATCCGGAACCAGTTGCAGTTCCTGATGCATGATGGCCACCCCGCGCGCCAGGGCCGCCGGCGGGTTCCAGGGGTGCGCCCGGGTCCCAAAAACCTCAAGTTCGCCTGCTGAAGCGGCATAATAGCCTCCCAGCACCTTGCCGAGGGTCGATTTGCCCGCGCCGTTCTCACCGATCAATCCGTGAATCTCACCCGGCATGATATCAAGCGTCACATCACGCAGCACGGAGATGCCACCGAACGCAACGCCAATGCCTTTGGCTCTGATCGCTGGCATTGTCGTTGCGTTGGTGTTCATTTGCCCGCCCTGTCAGACCCGAGGCTCACAGGCGGCAATATCCACCTGCAAGTCATCGTTGATCCTGACGCCATAAACGTCCCATGCCGCCTGGCGGGAAACATAGCCCTGCCGCACGTCAGACAGGACCTCGTCAAAGGGACGGGACCTGGCGTTGCCATTGCCGCCGCCGCCGCCGGTCATTGTCTGAAAGACCGTACCGGCCTCAAAGGCCCGGGCGCGCATTTTCAAAGGATGTTCGGTAGAGCCGTCGGGAAGGGTGATCTCGATATAGGGTCCGGCGCCATCGCCGCCGCCATTGAGGCCCCAGGCCGGCGTTTTGGACCGTTCGAACCACAGGGCTGAAAAACAACCCTCCAGCATCTTGTAGCGCCGTACGACACCGCAGCCGCCGCGATAGCGGCCTGCGCCGCCACTGTCTGCGCGGATCGAGAATTCCTCGAGCCTGACCGGGAATTTTGTCTCATAGACTTCGGCCGGGATGTTGCGAAAACCGCCATTGACCAGATTGATCAGGGCGCTTGTTCCGTCGCTGTCGGCGCGTCCGCCCCATCCGCCCGCTGTGGGCTCCAGCGCAAACCATTGCCCGCGTTTTGGATCGACCGAGAAAAAGCCCGCCACCATGGAGTCGCCGTAATGCGCCGCTGTGGAGCGTTGCGGCATGGCCTCGGACATGCAGGAGATAAACAGATCGGCCAGCAAACCCAGTCCGGTGAAATACCATTCACAGGCCGCAGGCTCCTGGGCATTGAACATGCAGGAATCGGGAATTGTCACGGACATTGTCTCAAAGGACCCGCCCGTGATCGCCCGGTCCGGGTTGATCATTGTCTTGTAGGCAAGGCGCAACAGGGATTCCGTCTGTTTCGCTCCGCAATTGACCGAACCGGGCACCGGTCCGGAGGAACCGGTCAGGTCAACCACCAGATTTTCGCCGCTGACGGTCAGGCTGAGCGCCACCTTGATGGGTTCGTCGCCGACACCATCATTGTCCAGATAGCCTTCGCGCGACCAGGTGCCATCGGCAATCGCCGCTATGGCTTCGCGGTCCATGCGTCGCGCCTGCTCAAAGATATTCTGGCACGCCGCACGGTAGGTCTGGCTGCCGATGCGATCCAGCAATTGCGCCAGACGTCGTTCGCCAGTGCGGATGGCCGCGACCTGTGAGCCCAGATCACCAATGGTCGCATCGGGCAAACGTGTGTTAAGCCGCAAATGATCGTACCATTCGCGCACCTGTTTTCCCTGACGGATGATGCGGGTCGGCCCGAGACGAAGCCCCTCCTGATAAATATTGGTCGAGCCCATGGTGGAACCGGGATCAATTGCGCCAATATCACCCCAATGGGCACGGGCGGCACCAAAGCCCACCAGCTCTCCTTGATGGAATATCGGACCTATGGCCGTCACATCATGCAGATGGGTTCCCTGCATGTAGCTGTCATTCATGATGAAGATGTCGCCTTCTGCGATATCATCACCATAATAATCCTTCACATGATGCACACATACATCGATGGCGCCGATGAACAGCGGCACGCCTGTGGACTGGCCCAGCATGTTGCCATGTTCGTCCATCAGCGCGACGGCGCTGTCCTTGCCTTCATAGATGACCGCTGAATGGGCGGAGCGCCACAGGGAGGCATTCATGTCTTCGGCGCAGGAAAGTACAAAATTGCGCACGACTTCCGTTGTGATGGGATCTGCTGTTGTGCTCATGATGAAGCTCCCGTTTGAACGAGGGACAGGTGACCGCCATCAATGGCACTGGCGCGCCAGCCAGGCGGCAGCAGGGTTGTCGCCGTGCCCTCTTCGATGATGGCCGGGCCATCGACCCTGTCGCCCAGTTGCATTTCATTGCGGTCAAGAATGGTGGTTTTTCTGGGCTTGCCATCAAAATAGACGTTGCGCTCGTGGCGAGGCGCGGCCTCCGCTTTTGCCGGCGGTGCATTGGCCGGACGCGGCAAGCTGCCAAGCGCGGCAAGGCGGATATTGGCCATCTCAACCCGTCCGTCAGGGCTGGAATGGCCATATTGGCGCTCATAGGCATGATCGAAGGACTTGCGAACGGCGTCCATGTCTATCGGCCCCTCAGGGATCGGTATGGTCAGGACATATTCCTGTCCGTGATAGCGAAAGTCCACGGCGCGCTCGAAACTGATCGCATCGGACGCCAGACCTTCTGCAAGCAGATAGGCTGTGCCTTTTTTGACAAGCGCATCAAAGGCGTCATTGAGCGTTGCGAGATCGATCGCATCCCAAAATCCGTAAAGCGTCTCCTTGAAATCATGGCGCACATCCGTTTGCAGCATGCCCCAGGCTGAAAAAGCGCCGGGGTGGACGGGTATGATCACTTCGCGGATCTGCAATTCTTCCGCCAGTGCTGCGGCCTGCGCAGGACCGGCTCCACCGAAGGCGACCAGAGAAAAATCACGCGGATCAATGCCGCGCTGCACCGTTATGGTGCGAATGGCATCGGCCATCTTCGCATTCACAATGTCGACGATGCCCTGGGCCATGGCCTCGGCATCAAGATTGAAATCGGCCCCCATTTTAGCCAGTGCAGCCTGAGAAGCACTGCGATCCAGAACCACCTGTCCACCGGAAAAATTCGCGCCATCCAGACGGCCGAGCACCAGGTTGGCATCCGAAACGGTCGGCTCTGTGCCGCCACGCCCGTAACACACAGGCCCAGGATTGGAGCCGGCCGATTGTGGCCCGACACGCATGGCGCCGGCTTCCTTCCAGGCAATGGAGCCGCCACCGGCACCAATGACATGGATATCAACAACAGACATCTGCACCGGAAGCCCCTCCAGCTTGGTCTCATTGGAGGTCGATGGCAGGCCGTCGATGATCAGGCTGGCATCAAAGGATGTGCCGCCCATATCCACACAAATCAGATTGGGTCGGCCGGTGGCCGCCGACAGCGCCTTGCCGCCGATGGCGCCGCCCACTGGACCCGATAGCAAGGTCTGCAAAGGTGTCTGGCTGGCCGAAGCGGCACTCATGACGCCACCGTTTGATTCCATCACATGCAGGCCCTGCCCTTCTGGCAACCTGTTCTTGAGATTGCCGACAAGCGTTTCAAGGTATTTGCGCACAACCGGCGCAAGATAGCTGTCCATCACCGTCGTTGAGGTGCGCTCGAACTCCCGCCACTCCGGCGAGACCTGATGGGACTGGGCAATGGCGATACCAGGCAGCCGCGCGCTGATATAGTCAGCGGCCGCCAGTTCATGGGAGGCGTTCTTGAATGAAAACAGGAAACATATGGCAATGGCTTCATAGCCCTCGCGCATTACCGCTTCGATGAAAGCATCAAGATCATCGGTACTCAGAGGTTCGACCACCTCTCCGGTTGCCGCGATCCGCTCTTTCACCGTGTAGGTGTGTTCAAGGGTTGCCAGCGGTTCGGGCTTGTCCCAGCGGATGGAAAATATTTTACCGCGATCATTGCCCTGAATCGTGTAGATGTCGCGAAAATTCTCGGTTGTCAGCAGCGCGACCTTGGCGCCGCGCCGTGTGAGGAGAGCATTCAGCCCCACCGTGGTTCCGTGCACGAAGAAATCGATCTGAGCATCTGCGGGAATAGCCGCATCAATTCCGTTTATAACTGCAAGTGCCGGGTTTTCAGGTGTGGAGAGCACTTTGGTGGCGCCACAGGCACCGCTCTCGCTATCTTGAAAGACAATGTCTGTAAAAGTGCCGCCGATATCCGCAGAGACGCGATAGTTGTTACCCATGCCAGTCCCTCATGTTTTTATATTGAAGTCTGCCGGATTTGACGTTCCTGTCACGGGAGCTGCATATTGGCGCAACCACGTCAATTCCGCATGTCTCTTCAGATTGGATGACAGGCCGGGACCAAAGGCCCCGGCCTAAATGTTATTGCGCCCATTCACCGGCGAAATCAGGGTTGGCGTCGAGCACCGCCCTGTCGATCATGGCTTCCAGCGGCCCAGCCGTATCCATATCAATCGCGACCGTCACCGGCTTGCCTTCAATGGCATTGGCAATCTGTTCCATGGCCAGGGCACCCATGGTGACCGGGAAATAGGCAAGGGTTGCATCCCAACGCCCTTCGCGTATGGCGTCAATGGCGATCGCTGCGGCACCGCCACCCGACAGGTAAAGATCAGGAACATTGTAACCGGCAGCTTCCAGTGCAATTTCCACTCCAACCAGATGCTGGTCCGCATTGGAAAGAACGACATGAATGTCGGAATTGGCCTGCAGAATGTCCGTCATTGCCTTGAGTGAGGGTTCCGGTGAATACCAGCCCTCGCCAACGGCCCTGATCTTGATGTTGTCATGCGCACCAAGCACCTTTTCAAAGGTTTCAAGGCGCAGATTGTCAAACGGAAAGACCTTGGCGCCGATGATGATGACGACATTGCAAGGATCCTTGTTTTCGCACTCGGCAACAACCGCCTCGGCCTGTTGCGTTGCACCTGCCACGGGCGGTGAGGCAACTGTTGAAGTGATGCCTTTGACCTGCGGCTCCAGGGTGGTCAGATCAGGACCAACGGGGAACAGAACCGTTGCAATCGGCACGCCGGCGGCGATGACCTGTTCGAATGCACCGGCAACACCAACAGAATCATTCGGCGCCACGATAAAACCGGCGTAATTGCCGCTGGCAAGCACATCCTCGATCTGGCTGTATTGGACGTCGGCCTTGAACTGACCATCAAAAATGGCGGTTTCGTACCCGAGCTCCTTGGCCTTTGCTTCCACGCCTTCATAAGTGGCCTGGTTGAAACCGTTTTGTGAAGCAGCGGCAAAATAGGCAATTTTCTTGGTCTGTGCGACCGCACCGGAGGAAAGTGCAAAAGCAATCCCCACCCCTATACCGAGTAATTTCAATGTTTTATGCATTTTTACAACTCCCTGATGGTTAGGCTCAAATAGGCGTATCTCACATTTCCATGGACATGAGCCTACTATAATGCAAACTTAATACAAGAGTTTTTATGAAATTATTGGACCGCAAACCGTGAATACAATCGCCGAAAGCACCGACATCGCCGAAAAAAGCCGCAAGCACAGACGCGGTTCCCTTCAGGTATACGAATCAATGCGCGAGGATATTCTGTGGCTCCGGATTGATCCGGGATCAGCGATTGATGAAGTGGCGCTGGCAGAACGGTTCAAGATATCGCGCACACCCATTCGCGAAGCATTGCTGCTGCTTTCCGGCGATGATCTTGTGAAATTCCTTCCCAATCGCACGACCATTGTTGCGCCGCTTCTTCTGGACAACACGGGGGCCTATCTCGATACCTATCTGATCCTTTCACGTGCTGTGGTACGCTCAGCGGCCCTGAACAGCCATTTTAGCGACGAGGCTGATCTGCAAAGACGGCTCGCGCTGGTCCAGTCAACGATCAAAGCGTCCAACGCCAAGCCGGCATTGCGCGCTGATCTGGAGTTACGCAGATCTCTGGGCGCCCTGTCCGGCAACGAATTTCAACAGAAATTCTTCAACAATATTCTGGATGCCGGTATCCGAACCAGGATTTTGCATTACTACCCGAATGCCTACGAGGATGATCTTCGGAAGGTATCGGATGACTGGAACGCTCTGGTGGCCAGTATCTGTACCGGCAGGGTTGAAGATGCGGACAGGATCATGACAGCGATGATCATGGCCGAAGGCGAGATCATCGTGCGGGCGCTCAGGCCCAAATATGGACAGGACATGAATATCACAACACCAAATTTTTCATCGGGAGCGTGAAAATGAACCATTTTGCGAAACGGCGCCAAAAACTTTTACAACTCATGACAGCACAGCATCTGGATGCCATTGCAGTCGTGCCGGGCGCCAATTTTGTCTATCTGTCCGGCCTTCATTTTCACCTGATGGAGCGACCAACGCTGCTGTTCGTGACTGCCAAAGGTGATGTCATGGGCATTGTGCCCGAACTAGAGCGCACAAAATGGTCCGAGACCTTTCCCGATGCCACGACGTTCTACTGGCAGGACAGCAATGGATTTGAAACGGCCTTCTCGGATGCTGCCCGTGCATTGGGTACACCCAGGATCGGCGTTGAAGAACAAAGAATGCGTTTCTTTGAGGCAGATGCCCTGCGACAGCATTTCGGCCAGGGCGCCATTGCCAAGGGCGGTTCTGTGCTCGATGCATTGCGGGTGTCCAAGGACAGTGCAGAGATCGAATCCACGGAACGCGCCATCAAGATCAGCGAAACGGCTCTCGCCGAGACGATTGCAGAGGTGCGAACCGGCATGAGCGAGCGCGCCATTTGCAACCTGTTGAAAATGCGCATGCTGGCCAATGGCGCAGAGGGGTTTGCCTTTGATCCCATCGTCCTGGCAGGCGGAAAAGCTGCCAATCCGCATGGGTCGCCCGACGAAACACCCCTTATGGCAGGCGATCCGCTGTTGATTGATTTCGGCGCCTCGTTCGAAGGATATAATGCCGACATCACGCGAACCTTCTTTTGCGAGCATGCCATCGACGAACATGCTGCAATTTATGAAACCGTGCTTGCTGCCAATACCAAGGGGCGTGAAATCGCCGGACCGTCCCTGTCAGCCCACGACCTGGACCTTGCTGTCACGGATGTTCTGGGCAAGTCGGCCTTTGGCGACATGATCCTCCACAAAACAGGCCATGGCCTTGGTCTGGATGTCCACGAAGCGCCGCAGGTGATGATCGGCAATCACGCGCGGCTTGTCCCAGGGACTTTGCTGACAATCGAACCTGGCCTTTATCGCGCCAACGATATTGGTGTGCGCATCGAAGATGACGTTTTGATCAGTGACGAAGGATCAAGGTCCCTGACCCACTTTGACCGCGGCCTGCGGCTTGTAGGAGGATAAGCTGATGGATCTCAGGGCGTTTGCATCCGTTGCCGCACATGGCAATTCACAGCAGATATTTGCGGCATTGAACACGCTTGTTCAGCAGGAGGTCGGGGCTATCATCTGCTCATGCTCGACCTTTGATGCAGCCACAGGAAAAGCAAAACGCATCTATTCCAATCAACCTGATGCCTATCCTGTTTCCGGATTGAAGGATGTGACAGAGAACGACTGGACTCGCCTGGTCCTTGGTGAAGGCAAGATCTTCATAGCCAACTCACCGGATGAAATTGCCAAAGTATTTCCCGACCACAAATTGATCGGGTCATTGGGATGCGGATCGGCCGTCAATATGCCGATCAAACTCGCTGGTTCATTTCTGGGTACGGTCAATATTCTCAACACGGCAAATTACTACGCACCAGAGCGCATTGAACGTTTTCAGCAGCTTGAGATCGCAGCGATCGTTGCTTTTTGCAGCCTGCGTTAATCATAAGCGATAGTGGCTCGACCGCAACTGTACCTATTGTATAAGTATTAACGATTGAATGCCTAATATTCTACTCGCGGGACACGTGTCCAAAAGTACTTTCTATGGGGCGAGTTAGTGAATATTGACTATGAATAGCGCTGGAAATGACGGGATTGATGACAATTGCAGCACTGCTGTCAGCCTGAATGCACTTGCGACCCCGACCATCGTTTGTGACAATGATTTCAACATCCTTTCCATTAATTCGGTCGGTGTTGAAGCATTGGGTTTTGACCCGCAGAACATGCATGGCAAATCCATTGAAGACATACTGACCAAAACCAAAGACGAGACTGGCTTTGATGCAAACACATGGCCTGATCTGAAATTACCGCAGCAATTCCAGCGGTCCGATGGATCAACATTCTGGGGCTTGAAATCCGCAATCCGGGTTGATGGCAGATGGATTATCCAGATATTTGAAGTTGACGCGCTCATCAAAGAGCGTGACGCCTATGTCCGCTCCGCTGGCATCTGGAGCAAGGCGGTTGAAGCCGCGGAACATGGCATATGGATTTTTGATACCGCCGAGGAAAAGCATTTCTACTCCGAGGGCTGGAAGCGCATGCGCGGTTTCCCCGCGAACGAAGAGGTCGACGAGACAGAGGAAGAATGGCTGGCTCGTGTGCATCCCGATGACCGTGAACGGGTTCGCAAGCATGTTAACGAACACGCTTCAGGCACCAAGAATCTGATCGCCTTCGAATACCGAGAGCAGCGTCTGGATGGACGCTGGATCTGGATCTCCAGTCGCGGCAGGGCTCTGGACAAGGAAAACGATAGCCGGGGCATCCGATACAGCGGCACAGATACCGATATTACCCACTACAAGGAGGTCGAAAAGACCGTAGAGGTTCTGACGCGTCGCCATGAGCTCGCGCTGCAAACCAGTGGTGTTGGCGTTTGGGAAATTAACCTGACGACCGGTGGATTCATGTGCGACCGGGCACTGGCAGAAATGTATGGGTTTCCCATCCATGGGGATATGGAAGTGCCTCTGGACATATGGAAAAAGGCACTGCACCCTGACGATGCAGACGATGCCCTTGTAAAGGCTTTCACGGCCATGGAATCTCGAACCCGGCTTGAAAACACTTTCCGCATTGTAAAGCCGGACGGCACTGTGCGGCGCATCAGGACAACGTGCAATTATCATGTCGATAGCAATGGCGATCCAAAATTCCTCGGGGCTGACCGCGATGTCACCGAAGACTGGGAGCGTGAACAGGCTGTCAGGGAACAAAGTGCGCAATTTGAAGGCGCAATCGAAAACATGCCGCATGGCCTCGCCATGTTCGACAGCGACAATCGACTGGTGGTCACAAACCAGCTCTACGCCGACATGTACTGTCTGCCAACCGACATGGTGCAACAGGGCGTTCACCTTCTTGAAATCGTCAGTTTCGCCATGGAAAAGGGTGTTTTCAACAACCCGGAAATCATGCCCACGGCCCACAAGATCCTCGATTCGATCCCGAGCCACAAAAACCAGGATATGATCTGGCGCCTGGCGGACGGGCGGATTATCAATTTCACGATCTCATTGCTGGAAAGTGGTGGCTGGGTTTCAGTTCACAAGGACATCACGGAGCAGCACCAGGCCAAAAAGCGGCTTGCGGAAAGTGAACAACGATTTCGTGATTTTACCAACAGTGCATCCGATTGGTGCTGGGAATCAGACAAGGATCACCGTCTCACCTATGTGACCGACAGCTTCGAAACCAGTACCGGGATCAGTACGGATGGCTTTATGGGGCGGATCATGGCTGATCTGCCTGCCCATGAAGACGACAGACCAACCTGGAGAGCATTTTTCGAGCCGTCTCAAGGTGAGAAATACAAGCAGTTCAAAGATTCTTTGATGCGCATTCCGCAAGCTGATGATGACGACGTCTTGCACTTCAAAGTCAGCGGAACTCCAAGGTATGACAGAAACGGAAACTTTATCGGTTTTCGCGGCACCGGGTCCAATGTGACCGCCGAAGAAACGCACAAGAAACAACTCGCCCAAGCTGAGAAATTACTCAAGGTTCGTTCCGAACAACTGGTTGAAGCGCAGAAAATAGGCAAAGTGGGCGACTGGAGTTACAAGCTGGGCGATGATATGGTCTGGTGGTCTCCGGAAACCTATGCTCTGATGGGGCAAGATCCGGAGAGCTTTCAGCCAACCTATGAAGCCGTCATTGCATTGTACTGCGATGACGATTCCGCTCTTGTTCTCAAGGCACAGGCCGAGGTTCTGCGGACCAGAAGTATTCGCAGCGTTGATGTGAAAGCGCGACGCGCCGACGGATCTGTCGGTGATTTCGTTGTAACCAGCAAAACACTTGCCAATGAAGATGGTGAAACGATCGGCTTCTTCGGCACCATTCAGGACATCAGCGAGAGAAAACAGGCAGAACAACAACTGAAAAAGCTCGCCTATTACGATCCGCTGACAGGTTTGGCAAACAGGGTCCTGTTTCACCGGGAGTTGGACAAGGTTCTCGCCGCAAATAAAGCAACGCCGTCAAATGGCGCTCTCTTGCTGCTGGATCTTGATCGTTTCAAGGAAGTCAACGATTCACTGGGCCATGCCACGGGCGACGAATTGCTGGGCAAAGTCAGCCGCCTGCTTGCGCGGATCGTGGAAGACGACCACTTTCTTGCCCGGCTAGGCGGCGACGAGTTCGCCATCGTGGTTCCGCAATCCGACGGGCGGAAGGATATTGTGGAACTGGCTCATCGTGTCAATTCGGCCCTGTCGGGTTCCTTCAATCTGGAGAGAGGCGACGTCATTGTGGGAACCAGCATCGGCATCGCGATGATACCCGGAGACGGGTTCAACTATACCGATCTTTTGCGCAATGCCGATCTGGCGCTTTATGAAGCCAAGGAAAATGGTCGTGGTTGCTTCGAATTCTTTCATCAGGGACTGAAGGCCTCGGCGCAGCACAAGATAGCACTTGCCCACGACCTGCGTATTGCAATCACCCAGAACAAAGGGCTTTCAGTTCACTATCAGCCGCAAATTGATCTGGCGACAGGACGGGTATGTGGTTTTGAGGCCCTGATGCGCTGGAACCATCCTGAGCTGGGCATGGTTTCGCCATCGGAATTCATACCGATTGCAGAAACATCGCATCTGATCTGTGATCTCGGTGTGTGGATCCTGCGGGAGGCTGCGCAACAGGCGAAAGCCTGGCTTGATGCCGGAGAACCCCGTCGGAAAATTTCCGTCAATGTTTCCGCCGCACAAATATGGCATTCCGACCTTGTCTACGACGTGACCGCAATTCTGGATGAGACAGGCCTTCCACCAGCCCTCCTGTGTCTCGAGCTCACCGAGAGCCTGCTTGCAGATAATGGCGAGGGGCGTGTGCGCAATGTTCTCAAGGATCTCTGCAGCCTGGGCGTCAGCCTGGCTCTGGATGATTTCGGAACTGACTATTCTTCACTTGGATATCTTGCGCAATTGCCGTTCCACAGACTCAAGATCGATCGTATTTTCGTCAGTGGTGCGGCAACCTCCGTTCGCTCGAAAGAATTACTCAAAGGCATGGTCGCGCTGGGGCGTGGGCTGAACATGGAAGTGGTGGGAGAAGGTGCTGAAAACCAGGCCGAGCTTTGCCTGCTCAAGGAAATCGGCTGTAATATCGTGCAGGGTTTCGTCCATTCGCAAGCGGTTCGCGCTGATGAGGCGATCGCCTTTGCGCACCGGCACGAAGGAACGCTCAGCACGGAAAACCAGCGCCCTTCCAGATCCTTTGGCACAAAGAAGTCAGAATATCTGTCGTCCCGTTTGGGGTCGCAATAAATTGCAGCAAGGCCTATTTGCTTGCAACCATCGCTGAAGGCAACCCAAGCTGCCCATTTGACCCGCGGCCGATCTCTGCAACAAAGCGGTTTGCAGAGCACTTCTTCTGTGGGTATCATCGCATCTGACGCCGATGGCCGTTCGCACACGTGTTCGGACGCACTTTACGGCCTCGCAATTTGGAACAGAACGGCCAAACAGATGAAAGCAACCGGCAAACGCCCGATGCTGCTTGTTGCAGCGATCTATATATTGCTGCTGTCGGGTGGCTGGTTTGCTGGAAACTGGGTTCTGGATTTCGTCAATTTCAAGGCCGGGTCTGCTGATGAGCCCATGCTCAATGTCATGATCATGGTCACGGCCGTGATTTTCATTCTGGCCTCCGCTTTGCCATTTATCCCGGGAGCCGAGATCGGATTTGGCCTCATCTTGATGTTTGGTGGACGCATTGCGCTGCTGGTCTATTTTTGCATGCTTGCCGCATTGCTCATTGCTTTTCTGGTCGGCCGCTATGTGCCGCTGACGCTCATTTCGGCCGGTGCACATCATCTGGGGCTCATACGGACCCATCGCCTGATTGCGCAATTGATCCCGCTGAACGGCAAGCAACGCCTCGCATTGCTGACAACAAACGCTCCGCGGAAATTCGTGCCCGTGTTGCTGCGCTTTCGTTATCTGGCCATCATGGTGCTGCTCAATCTGCCGGGGAATTCGATTATTGGAGGCGGTGGCGGCATAGCCTTTACAGCCGGAGTCAGCGGATTGTTTTCCTTTCCGGCTTTTCTTGCGACAGTTGCCATGGCGATCGCCCCGTTTCCACTCTTTGTGTTTTTCATGGACTGATGATCCGTTCCCGACTGCCAGTGGCGCAGCGGAATGCGTCACTGCCCTTGCGAATATGAACGGCAGCTAAATGGCAGGTTCACAAAGCATTCAGTGCGACACGATCATAGTCCAATCACAGTTGAAGCACTCTTGAACTTTTCAGTTGAACATGGAGGACGATCATGAACAGGAAATTTACAGCAACCGCAATTGCCGCACTGGTTTGCATGACCACTGCATCGCAGGCTTTGGATCTCAAGGCCGGCGGCCAGTCGGCGCTGAAGGTCACCAAAATGCAGATGGGCATCCAATCTCCGGCCACCAATGCATGTCCAGCGCAAGCAAAACAGAAGATCTGGGTTTTCACCAACAAGGCCGGTGCCGTGCCCATCTTCATTGCCCGTGATGGCGGCGGCGTGGCCGGCCCCTTCATGGTGAACACCAAGCCAACCGGCAATGGTGACTTCATGGGTGTCTACTCAAAGACCCTGAAAATATACCAGCCAATCGATGCCCGGTACCGCGCATCGGCACCCAAACACAAGCAGCTGAGCAATTGGGTTGCACTCAAGGCCAGTTGCAAAATCGGCCTGGGTGGCAATGGCGCCTTCAAAAAATGAACATGGACCTGTGATCGGGTGCCCAGGCATCCGATCCTGAAGACGGACGGGTTCAGCCTGTATAGACGTGCCTGTGGCGGATCCAAACAATGGCCGCCCCGGGCTATTTCGCCTTTTGCTGTTTACACAAAGCCTCAACAGCACATAACGATAGAGCAACAGTCCATTTTCGATAAAGACGCTGATTCATGACAGACCAACAGGACGCGATGAGAGCTGCATTTTTCCCCATCACGGCAGGTCAATACATGCCATCCTGCATTGACCCTCTGCCTGCTGTGGGAAAATGCGATGTGCAGAATGCTTGCCCGTCAGGCCTCCCCTGTTTCAGCGGATATGCATTGCGATGAATTCATTGTGGATCGATGCCGACATGGGCTTTGACGACATGCTCGCCATCATGATGGTGGACCATTCGACACGGATGATCGCCGGCTGCTCGCTGGTCTTTGGCAATGCACCGCTTCCACAGGTTTGCAAGAATGCAGCCAGTATGTCGGCAACTTTCAATTGGACCTTCCCGATCCATATCGGCGCTGCAAAACCGCTGGTTGGAGATCTGGTGACGGCGGGACATGTGCTGGGTCCCACCGGTTTGCCAACGCTGGGCCGGGCCTTGCCTGATGCAGACCCGTTGCCGCAGCGGGCAGCAGCTCTTGCAGCGCTTGTCCAATGGCTGGAAAATGCCGATGGTAAGGCCGAATTGCTGGCACTTGGGCCGCTGACCAATATTGCCATCCTGTGTCTGGCGCGCCCCGACCTCTTGCCACAACTGCAGTGCATTACCTGGATGGGTGGCGGCGCGACCTCCGGCAACCACACGGCGTCTGCCGAGTTCAATGCCTTTGCCGATCCGGAAGCCGCAGCCATTGTCTGTGCAAGTGGCGTGCCGTTCAAAATGGTTGATCTGGATGCCTGCCGTCAGGTCACGGTCTCGCCCGCTGATCTGATCGGCCTGCAGAAAACTGACACACCGAAAGCTGCACTCCTGCACGATCTGTTTGGTGGTTATATCAATATCGGCATTTCAAAGGGTCGGGAATCAATGGCGCTCTATGATCCCGTCGCAGCAGCACCGCTGATTGATAAAACCACCCTGGCTTTTCAGACCATGTCCATCGCAGTCGAATGCGCGGGCAATCTCACCCGTGGCCGCACGGTCATTGATGCTTCGGCAAAAGGTACGGGAGGCACACAATTGGGCACCAGGGCCAACGCCACGCGCATCCGTGAAATGGCGCTTTCCACCCTCCTGGAAGCTGCCGCAGGATAGTCCATCTGCGGGGCGGAGGAGTTTTGGAACTGTGCCCGTTTTTCAGGTACAGGAGCTCGCTATCCCGCAAAATGACAAAGGGCGCCATCCGGCAGAATGACGCCCTTTGTCAGAGAATTTTCAGCTCTTAGAAGTGGTAGGCAGCACCTACACGCAGGCTGTGGATATCGGTTGAAACTCCAGCTGGGGCACCAACATCCTGGAATGTATCCTGGAAATTCATATAGAGATATTCGGCTTTGGCACTGATATTGTCCGTGAACATATATTCCGCTCCAGCGCCAATGGCGTATCCATATTCAACACCCGGGTTGCCGCCACCGCCATTGTTCTTGAAATCCATGATGCCAAGACCACCGGTTGCGTAGATCAGGGTGCGATCCATGGCATAACCCAGACGGGCGCGCAGGCTGCCGAAACTGCTCAACTCATATCCGAAACCACCATAGGTTCCAAATGCTGCGTTGTAATCGGCTTCGGCACCGAGAACGAACTGGTTGGCAAACTGGTAATTGTAACCGGCATAGCCACCGAGACTGCCGCTCGATTGACTGCCCGCGATGCCTTCGACATTGGCGTGATAATAGCCACCCTGGGCACCGGCATAAAAACCGGTCCAGCTGAAATTGGGCGCCTGAAGGGGAATGTAGGGATCGGGTGAGATAAGGTCTGCAGCCTGGGAGACGCCTGCAGACGCGAGCACTGACAGTGCTATAAGGGAACAACTAAGAAGCTTTTTCATACTCAATACACCTGTTACTTTGCTTCGATGACTTTCACGATAGGGGCACAATAGGAGAACGATATGGGGGGATTGTGTCCAAACGGGCATGACCCGAACTATTCTCTGTTCTCGATCAGATTTGCTTGCCAATAAATTCATATTGCAACAAATCTGTTAATCGATCGTTAACATCTGATTCGCAAAGACGGTGATTTTTCAGGCCGCTTTGGGCTCCAGATGGCGTTCAACAAGCCGCACCCAGAAATTGACCCCCGTCGGGATGGACGCGTCGTTGAAATCATAGGCTGTGTTGTGATGCAATGCGCCATTGACGGCAGGTCCATTGCCAAGCCAGACATAGGCGCCCGGAATATCCTGCGAGAAAAAGGCAAAATCATCACCAGCCGTGGATGGCGGAAAATCGGTTCTCACGCCTGCCTGGCAGACGTCGCGTGCAGCTTCCAGTGCCTGAGCGGCGGCTGCAGGATTGTTGACCACCGGCGGAATGCGGCGAATATACTCATAGGCGACTTCGATACCAAACATGGAGGCAATGCCGCTGGCCAAACGGCCGATTTCAAGTTCCAGCTGATCGCGCACATGCGGCGCATAGGCGCGGGCCGTGCCACCGATCTCGACAAAATCGGGTATGACATTGAGTGCATTGGGATCACCGGCGTGAACCGAACAGGCACTCACGACGGCCGGTTGCAGCGGATCGACAATGCGGCCGGGAACCGTTTGCAGCGCGGCCAGAAAATGACCGCAGGCGGTGATTGCATCACGGCCCAGATGCGGTTTTGCACCGTGGGTGCCAACACCGGTCATGGTGACTTTCCAGGAGTCGGAACAGGCCAGTTGCGGGCCGGCCACAACAGCCATTTCATCGGTCTTTAGACCGGGCATATTGTGCAGGCCGTAGACCGCATCACAGGGAAATTTTGTGAATAGTCCTTCGTCGATCATGCGTTTTGCACCGCCGCGCCCTTCTTCTGCCGGCTGGAAAATGAAATGCACCGTTCCTGAAAAATTGCGCGTTCTTGCCAGCTGCCGCGCCGCGCCGATCAACAAGGTGGTGTGTCCATCGTGGCCACAGGCATGCATTTTTCCATCAACCAGGGACATATAGGGCCGGTTTGCGGTTTCCGGCATGGCCAATGCATCCATATCTGCCCGAAGACCGATTGCCGCTGCCCCATTGCCACAGGACAACGTCCCGACCACACCGGTTTCACCCAGACCCCGATGGACAGACAGACCGGCGTCACTCAAGAGTTCGGCCACAATATCGCTGGTTCTGTGTTCTTCAAAACCCAGTTCCGGGTGGGCGTGAAAATCCCGCCGCAGGTTTGTCAAAAATTCCAGTTCGTTTGGTGCCAGTTCGTTTGAAAAATGCAATTCGTTGAACATTGAAAATGGAACCTTTACCCTGGACAAGATACCGGCCTATCCTTGCAAATCGCAAGGGGCCCGTGGGATTTCGGTTCTACACGCAATCGGCAAAAGGCTCCATTTGTTTGTTGGAAATCCGTTGCAATTCATCCCGCCTGGCATCAATGCGGCGTTCAAACCCTGAGATCAAAAACCCATGACTGCAGCCCTGTTCGAATCTTCGCCCCATGCCTTCTGGCAGGACATTGTCGCGGCAGGCACCTATGAGCAAACACCCGCGAGCGGGCACCACACATTCTTTCCGGCAACACTTGCCGATGGCCGGCAGATTGCCTTGCCCATCCGTGAACGCGACGGTGGCAGCGAGGCGCTGGCCTCGCTGATCCTCAATCAGGCCAGCCTGGAGGTGCTCGATACGTTGGCCTGCGAACTGGCGGACATGGCGCGGGCACAGGCGCCCGACATCATTGTCGGACTGCCGACGCTGGGCCTTCCGCTGGCGCAGGAGACAGCACGCATGCTGGGCCACAAACGTTATGTGGCGCTCAGCACGTCACGAAAATTCTGGTACGATGAGGGCCTGTCGGTTCCACTGCGTTCCATCACCAGCCCCGGCCAGGAAAAGCGGCTCTATATGGACCCGCGCATGCTGCCGCTTTTGCAGAACCGTTCGGTTTTGCTGATCGACGACGTGCTGAGCACCGGCACGTCCATAGTGGCAGCCTGCCGATTATTGGAAAAATGCGGCATAGAACCGTCCCTGATCGGCTGCGCCATGCTGCAGACACAACGCTGGCGCGCAGCGATCTCATCGCATGATCCAGGTCTTGTGGACCGGGTTCTGGGCGTCCTGTCAACGCCCCGCCTGACACGCAGCGATGATGGCGGATGGCGACCGGCATGACAGGTGTGGCGACAATACGCTTAGAGGAGGCCGATAATGTCAAATGCTCCAACCTATGAAATAGATCCCAAATCGTTCTGGGACGATCCCTACCCGGACCTTGAGCGCATGCGGGCACAGGCACCTATTGCCTATGTGCCGCAATTGGGTGCGACCTTGCTTACCAAGCGCGACGATATCTTCACCTGCGAGAAAAACGTCGCAATTTTTGCTTCCAACCAGCCGGGCGGCCTGATGAACGTGCTGATGGGGCACAACATGATGCGCAAGGATGGCGAAGCGCATATGGCCGAGCGCAGGCAATATTATCCGGCTGTTTCGGGACGCGCCGTGCGCGAGGTCTGGAAAGCGCAATTCGAGGCTCATGCCAATCGCATTCTCGATGCCCTCGAACCGGCAGGATCGGCTGAACTCATCAAGGCCTATGCCCTGCCACTATCGGCTGAATCGCTGAAGTCATTGACCGGACTGACCAATATGCGTTTTGAGGACATGGATGCCTGGAGTCAGGGCATGATTGACGGCATCGCCAATTATCAGGGTGACCCGGAGATAGAAAGACGCTGCCACGCCGCCACCGCTGGAATCGATGCGGCCATTGATGACATGTTGCCAATGGTGCGCAAACATCCGAACCACAGTCTGCTGTCCGTCATGCTGGAGGCGGGCATGCCGATCGACAATATTCGCGCCAATATCAAACTCACCATTTCCGGCGGTCAGAACGAACCGCGCGATGCCATTGCCGGCTGCATCTGGGCCCTGCTGACACACCCGGACCAATGGGCGCTGGTGCAGGACGGTACGGCCGGTTGGCAGCAGGTCTTTGAAGAATATTGCCGCTGGATATCGCCCATCGGCATGACGCCGCGGCGTGTCGCCCAAGCCCACAGTTTTGGCGGCGTCGCCTTCGAGCCGGATGATCGGGTTTTCTTCATGTTCGGATCGGCCAACCGCGATGAGGCGCACTTTGACCATGGCGGTCGTTTTGACATCACACGCAACAATCAAAAGAGCATGCCGTTTGGGGCCGGCCCGCATTTCTGCGCCGGTGCCGCCTCTTCGCGCACTCTGATAGCAGAGGTCGCGCTGCCTTTGCTTTTTGACCGGTTGGACAATCTGGCTGTGGACCACAGGCAGGACGTCAGGCTTGGCGGCTGGGCATTTCGCGGTCTGTTGAACCTGCCCGCCACGTGGCAAATGCCATGAACTGCAAGGCAGCTGAAGGCATGCCTGCCGTTGTCGGCGGGTTTGGTCTCACCTGAAAACCGGATAAAGCGATGCCATCAGCAGGATCGCCATGGTTATGTTGAAAACCCTCAAGCGTGTGGGACTGGTGAGTATTTTTTGCATCTGCTGACCCAATATTGTCCATGAGCCCACGGAGGGCAGATTGATGGCGCCGAAGACCATGGCCACAAGCCCAATGGCATAGAGGCTTTGCCCGGGCGCATAGACGGTGACGGACGTCAGCGCCATCGCCCAGGCTTTCGGATTTACCCATTGAAACAGCGCGGCCTGAATGAAGGTGATTGGCCTGCCTTTCTCCTCGGTGCCCTTTGATGGGGCGGCGGTTGCAATCTTCCAGGCCAGATAGGCAAGATAGCCAACACTCAGCGTCTTGAGGACCGTATGGCTGAGTGGATAGGTTTCAAATATCTGCACCAGGCCCATCCCGACGAGGATAATCATCAAGATGAATCCAAACCCCACGCCCAGCATGTGGGGCAAGGTTCGGCGGAATCCGAAATTGGCCCCCGATGCCATCAGCATCAGATTGTTGGGTCCAGGTGTAATGGATGTGACGAAGGCAAAGGCGGCCAGTGCGGTGAATATTTCTTGGGTCATGCGACAAGAATATGTGCAGATAAGAGATTAAAGGTTGCTATCTGCAACAATTTTCCTGAAATATTGCAATATATGACCCAGGAAGATACCAGAACTGATGATATATTGCGCATCCTCTCCACTAACGGCCGCATCACCAATCTGGAGCTGGCTGACAAGGTGGGGCTGTCCCCTTCTGCCTGCCTGCGCCGGGTACAGGAGCTTGAACGCAGCGGCGTGATCAAGGGGTACCGCGCCGTGCTTGATCAGGCAGCCCTGGGCAGAGGATTGACGGCCTATATCGGCGTGGGGCTTTGCGATCATTCCAAAGCCTCTCAGGAGGCTTTTGAGCGATCCATCGCCAACGCCCGGGAAGTGCGTGAATGTCACAATATCACCGGCGCAATCGAATATATGCTGCGTGTCGAAGTCGCCGATATTGCTGCCTACAAGACCTTTCATACCGATGTGCTGGGCACGCTGCCGCAAGTCAGTTCGATCACCTCCTACGTGGTTCTGGAATCGCCCAAGGACGAACGTGGATGACCGGAAGACATAGTCTTGTACGGCACTGCGGTCCAAATGGTATTTAGAGCCGTCTTGAAACTTCGAAACCATCAGAATGCCGCGGAGGCTGATGCAGGGTGCTTTCATACAGACCGCTGTCGCGCAGATGATGCAGATAGGGGCCAAGCTGAGATGCAAACATCACGGCATTGTCGCTCACCACAATCGTGCCGGTGCGAATGAGCCCCTGTTTTTCCAACAGCAGCAGATCACCCAGATAATTTTCAGCGTAGTGATCTATGAATATCAGATCAAAAGGCTCCCTGAGTTCCTGTTCAATGATCTGCCTGGCCTTGCCGCATATCACTTGAATGTTTTGATCCAGATCGGCGAACGCGATGATCCGGCGCGCAATGGCTGCGGTATCCGGAACAATTTCCAGAGTCACAATTTTTGCCGAAGGGTCGAGGTTGTGCGCCATGCGAATGGCCGAATAGCCGAAATTCGTTCCGAGTTCCAAAACGCGCTTCGCAGCACTGTGTTGCAGCACTTCGTCGAAAAGAACACCCTTTTCCTGCCCGAGATGAATCAACCCACCCATGGTCTCTGCATAATCGTCTATGGCCTGCAGAACCGAAGGCGCCTCTCCGGGCACGGCAAGCTTGGTGACATATTTCAGCAGGTTTCTCGACATCCGTCATCCTTTGACATGTTGAGCAATCTTGCGTGGTTTATTGCCCGCACGACAGCCAGCGTTCGCACAGGTGACAAAGATTCACGCGCAACGCAACCAAATACCAAACCTATTCCAACAGCCATGCACAGGTCTGGTCACCCACATCTTCGCAGGGCTCGTAGACCGCCATCCGGCTTTTGCTGCCGTCTTCCCAAACCACCTGCACTGCAACGGTGCTGGCAGCCCCCGCATCCAGACGAACGAGGATGTCGTTCACACCTGAATCCGGTGGCAGCGCAAAGGGATTTTGTGGATTGCAGGCAACCAGTGGAAATTGCCGGTCGAGTTCGGTCGAATTGACCGAGTAGCGGATTTCCTTCAACCGGCAATGCAGGGTTTGCAAAGCCGAGAAGTAAACCAGCTGGCGACCATCGAAATTCCGAAAACCGATCCAGCCACCCTCCAGGTTGCCATCGAGCATCGCCTGGTAGGTCGTCATGGGTGGGATGCGTGATTTTTTCTGCGCCATGGCATGGTTGGCCGTTGGCAATACCATGCAAAGGGCAAAAAACGTTGCCAGGAACAGACAAATGGCGCGGGCTTGATTTTCCTGTCGCATGAAACATTCCTCATTTGGGGCAAGACTGAAGGCAAGGAGAGAAAATATCAAGGGCTCAATCGCGGGATACAGATGGCCTTGGCTCTGTCTTCACGGCGTTTGTTGTGTCTTCACGCCGTGTGCGCCTGCGGCGCTGGCTCCAGACGGGGCGGGGCACAAGCCCCGACGGCCCATCGGCAGTCAATTGGCGCGCTTGCCGCCTTCGGCGTATGCATGCCTGACAGTGAGGCAGTGTCTACCGCGGCCGGTGCCTTACTACGGGGCACGCGACAGGCTGCGACCGCAGCCCGGTCAACAGTTTGGCCGCACCCTGTGTAGGCAGGCGCTTCAGCGCCGCGCGCCGTGAACAGAAAAATCCACGAAAGTGCAGTGCAACGCCCGCGGTTTCGGAAAACTCTTCTGAGGTGCGGCAGCTCAAAACCTGCCTCCGGGCACCATTCACTGAACTGCATTCCAAAGACATTCCACTTGATTTTTTTGAAAAACGGGCTCCTAATCAGTCAAAATGAGGGGGATAATTGGATGAAGATCAAAATATTATTTGCCTTTGCACTTGCCTTTTCGATGTCACCGGCTTTGGCGGAGACAATGCTGGAACGGGGTGAATACCTTGTTCGCGGCCCTATGGGCTGCGGGAACTGTCATACACCTCTTGGGCCGGACGGTCCTGTTGCCGGCCAGGAGTTGACCGGGCGGTTGGTGGATAAAAATGAAGCATTCACGGCGATTGCACCCAATATCACCCCGGCTGGCCGCATTGCCGAATGGAGTGACGCCCAGCTTGCGGTCGCGATCCGCGAAGGCAAGCGTCCCGATGGTTCGACAATCGGACCACCCATGCCTTTTGCCATGTACAGGGGCCTTTCCGACAACGACTTGAAAGCCGTCGTGGCTTTTCTTCGCACGTTGCCGGCTGTCGAGAGTGACGTTGGCCAATCCCAATATAATATCGAACTTCCACCCGCTTACGGGCCACCCTTGGGTAGCGTGACTGACATTCCCCGTGGGATCACCGCACAATATGGCGCCTATCTCGCCGGGCCTGTCGCACACTGCATGGAATGCCATACGCCAATGGGACCCAACGGGCCCATGCTTGAGAAAGCCGGCCAGGGCGGATTCGAATTCCACGGGCCATGGGGCGTGTCAATCGCGCCGAACATCACCAGCCATGAAGATGGCCTGGCGGAATTCACCGACAGCGAACTGGCTATGATGATCACCCAAGGCAAAAGGCCCGACGAGACCATGATGTTGCCGCCGATGCCCTATGGTTATCTGGCGCAGATGACGGACGATGACATGGCCGCAATCATTGCCTATCTGCGGGTGCTGCCGCCCTTGCCAGACCCGGAATAGTCTGCTTGGCTTGAGCGGTTCATAAGCATTTGGATGTACCGGATCACAAAATGCTCTAAACCTCCGAGACGACCACGCGTTCTGCGGCATGCTCTCTTGCGACAATATAGAGGCCGGAGCAGACCGTAATGAGAATGCCGATGGCCGCAAGCCCATTGGGCAGATCATTGAAAACCAGCCAGCCGACCAAAGTGGCGAAAGGGATTTCCAGATATTGCATGGGGGCCAGTGTCGCCGAAGGTGCAAAGCGCAGCGACCAGGTCATGAGAAGATGGGCAAAGGTTCCAAGAACACCAATTGCGGCAAGCAGAATGGCATCACGCTGGTTGGGGATGATCAGTTCGAATGCCGGATGATCGCTGCCGGACCCCAGAAGAAAATAGGCGCCCAAAATCAAGGTTGCCACAAATCCACTGACGGCTTGCAGGCTGATGGGATCACAGTCTTTTGCCACCTGACGGGTCACCAGCATGAACAGCGCAAAGACCAGGGCGACGATCAGCGGCAGAAGCGCCGGTGCGCCAACGGCGGCAAAACTAGGCTGGATGACCAGCAATGTGCCGACAAAGCCAACCGCGCAGGCGGCCAGACGGCGGGGGCCAACCTGCTCCTTCAAAACCAGTTTGCCCAATAGAAGCATGATAAATGGCATGACAAATGCAATGGCGATTGCGTCTGCCAATGGCAGAAAGCGCAATGCATAGAACATGGTCCCGATACCGATGATATGGAGCACTGTTCGAATGATGGTCAGCCTCAGCACGCGTCCCGACATGCGCAAGGTGCCTTTGCTCAGCCAGATGATGGGCAAAAGCAGAAGGAATTGCGCGCCAAAGCGGATGATCAGCAATTGTCCGAGCGGAATGGTGCCGCCCAGCAGTTTGGCAATGGAATCACCCAGCGGTGCAAGCGCACAAAACCCGAGCATCAGGGCTATGCCGAGGACAGGCCGGTCAACAGTCATTGTGGTTCAACACTTGTGTCAGACACTCAGTTTCGCGTTGCTGTGAAATTGAATTTGGTTTGATCATACGACGACTGAAGGCCTCCGCCGCGCGTTGCCAATGGTCTAGATGGCCCTCGCACTTCAATCGTGCAGCGGCCTTTGGACCAATCATCCTTTGCATCCTATCCTCATCGCCCATCTGTGTCAGCACCTCCCCAACCATGTCCAGCAAAGCAGCATCAACCGGAATGCCATAGGTTTCGCAGAATTTCCTGAGCCTGCGGCTGCCATTTTGCACATCCGTCTCGGCAAAGGCTCTCATATCCGTCGCGTGAAAACAAAGGGGCACCATCCAATAGGCCGCATAGGCAACGTCCCTTATGCGGGGTCCGGGACCAGCCAGATCAAAATCCAGTACCGCTTGGGGAATGCCCTTTGCATAGACGAAATTATAGGGTGCAAAATCATTGTGGCAAATCACGTCATGACGCGTTGCATCGGGGTCGGCGCATGCCCATACCGCGCCCGCGCCCTGCGGAAAATCTTCAGTTGCATCGTGAAAGGCACGCAGCAATCGCGCGGCGGCGACCAATGGTTCATCATCGGCCCAAATGTGGGGTGTCAGGCCTGTGTCTGCCTCCACCCAACTCAGGATTTCTCTGTCTTTGCCGTCAATTCCGATAAAGCGCGGGCACCCGAAAAACTGTTTGTCTGCCAGGTGCTGCAGCAATCTGTGGATCGTCGCACTGGCAGGTGTCTGGATGCGTCGAACAGTATCGCCAACGCGCACGACCTCCGCATTGACATTGCCACCGGCCAAAGGGATTTCGGTTTCATTCAAAATACGTATCCTTATCAGCTAGTAAACTGTGCCACGATTGCCCGTTCGTTGCAAATCCCCAATTTGTCCTTGCTGTTCTCAACCTATGCGAAACGCTGAAAGGCAAGTATCAATATTGATCAGATTGCATGCATCCAAGGGGAGAGTCTCATGATCAAAACAACCATTGCCGGCAGTTTGCCAAAACCATCCTGGCTGGCAGAACCGGAAAAACTATGGGCTCCCTGGCGCCTGGAGGGGGCCGGTCTTGTGGAGGGGCAGCGCGATGCCGCCATGGTCTGGATCAAGCTGCAGGAAGATGCCGGAATTGATATTGTCAGTGACGGCGAACAATTCCGCAAGCATTTCGTTCACGGATTTCTGGAAGAGGTCGAAGGCATCGACTGGCACCGCATGACCACCATGGGCATTCGCGACAATCGTTATGATGCACAGGTGCCGACGGTGACATCCGCGGTCCGGCGCAAAAAATCCGTGCATGCCGACGGAGTCAAATTCTGCCGCGAAAACACCAACAGACAATTCAAATTCACCCTGCCCGGCCCGATGACCATCTGTGACACCATCGCTGATGCCCATTATGGCAGCCGTCCTGAAATGGCCATGGCCTTCGCCGCATTGCTCAATGAGGAAGCGCTGGAACTTGAAGCCCTGGGTGTTGATGTCATCCAGTTTGACGAACCGGCATTCAACGCCTTCATGGATCAGGTTCCCGTCTGGGGTGTTGAAGCCCTGCACCGGGCGATTGAAGGGCTGAAATGCAAAACCGCCGTGCATATCTGCTACGGCTACGGGATCCAGCAGAACATCGACTGGAAGGAAAGCCTTGGCAAGGAATGGCTTCAATACGAGCAGTTTTTCCCGGCGCTCAACGAGAGCCGCATCGATCAGGTCTCCCTGGAATGCGCCGATTCGCGCGTGCCGCTTTCCGTCCTCGGATTGCTCAAGGACAAGGAGGTACTGGTCGGCGCTATCAATGTCGCCACCGATACCATCGAGACACCGGAAAAGGTGGCATTCACCCTCCGTGCGGCAATGGAATTTGTTGATCCCGAACGCATCATTGCCTGCACCAATTGCGGCATGGCGCCCCTGTCGCGGCATGTGGCCGAAGGCAAGCTCAAGGCGCTGGCAGCCGGCGCTGCGCTGCTGCGCAATGAACTGCAGTAAACCAGAGCCGACGTAACGGTATGGCGCTTTGTTGCGGCAGATAAAGGCTGGTGACAATGGCGGCGAACCGCAGCATAATTCACAGCCATGGAAAGTGGTGTTTTGATACTGCTGTTTGCAGCATTCCCGCTGATGGGAAGCCCCGGACCCGCCACGCTGAGCGTTGCGGCAATCGGCTCGGCCTATGGTGCAACAAGGGGATTGCATTATCTGGCCGGAATTATCGCCGGAACCGTGACCGTTCTGTGCCTGATTGCCACGGGTGTGACAGGCCTCATACTGTCGCAACCGGGCCTTGTCCGGATCATCTCGGTCCTTGCAATCGCCTACATTTTGTATCTGGCATATCGGATTGCTACAGCACCGGTGGTTTCAGTGAAAGCAGGCGATGCAAAGACACCATCATTTGCCGGCGGATACCTGCTGGCCGTCGCCAATCCGAAAGCCTTCGCTGCCATTGGAGCGGTCTATTCGGGCAGCATCCTCTTCCCCGACAATCTGCTGATTGATGCCGTCGCCAAACTGACCATCCTGATCCTGGTTATCATCGCCGTCAATTCGGCCTGGATGGTTTTCGGATCGGCATTGTCATCGGTTTTAAGCGACCCGAGGAAAGGGCGCATCGCCAATGTGATTTTTGCCCTGCTGCTGATCGGCTCGGTTGTACTGGTTGTCGTTCAATAGGTTGACATGGCTCCCGGCTGCCCGACTTGACCGCTTCCATGATCTCTGGTCGCACTAGTTTCCCGTTTATGACTGGCCGATGGCGCGGCCATTGCCGTCAAACAGGTAGCACGCATCGGGATCGGGCTTGATATGCACCGTCTCACCTGGGCGAACGGCGGCTTCGCCGGCAACATTGACAACAAAAAGATCTTTGGATCCGGGAAAATGGGCATGCAGCATGGATTCGCCTCCCAGTTTCTCCACAAGTTCAATTCTGGCCTCAGCTGTTGTCGGGTCTGCGGCTGATCCAAGTTCCAGGTTTTCAGGTCTCAGGCCAAGCGACAGCGACGCTCCCGGCTGCAAATGCGCGACGCGGTCATCGACCGGTATCAGCGCGCTGCCGAAGGAGACCAGGGCCGATCCACCTTGCGGAACGACCAGTTCCGTATCAAAAAGATTCATCTTTGGCGTGCCGATGAACTCGGCAACAAAGCGGTTGGCCGGCCTGCGATAAAGTTCCATCGGCGTGCCGACCTGCTCGATTCTGCCTTCGTTGAGGACCACAATCTTGTCAGCCAAGGTCATGGCTTCAACCTGGTCATGCGTCACATAGATCATTGTTGTCTTGATTTCCTGATGCAGCCTTGAAATTTCGACGCGCATCTGCACCCGAAGGGCTGCATCAAGATTTGACAGGGGCTCATCGAACAGGAAAACGTTCGGATTGCGGATGATCGAGCGGCCGATGGCTACGCGCTGACGCTGCCCGCCGGAAAGTTGTTTGGGCTTGCGATCCAGCAGATGGGTGATCTGCAGGACCTCGGCGGCCTCGGCGACCTTTCGTTCGATTTCCTTCTTTGGCACCTTGGCCAGACGCAGGCCAAAGGACATGTTCTGCGCGACGCTCATATGGGGAAACAGCGCGTAGGACTGAAATACCATCGACACGCCGCGTTGCGATGGAGGCACACGTGTCACGTCGCGGCCTGCTATGGTGATGGAACCGGAACCAATATCCTCCAGCCCGGAAATCAGGCGCAGAAGAGTGGACTTGCCGCAGCCGGAGGGGCCGACAAACACCACGAACTCGCCCGTCTCGATCTCCAGATTGACGCCCTTGATGATTTCGAGACCATCGAAGGATTTGCGGATGTCTTTGAGGGTTACTTCGCTCATAATTTCACGATCCGGCCGCAATCAGCCTTTGACCGCTCCCATGGTCATGCCCCGAATGAAGAAGCGTTGGAAAAACAGAAAGATGATGAGTGTCGGCAGGCTGGCCATCAGGGCCAGCGCCCCCTGGACGCCCCAGGCGACGCTGTATTGCCCGTTGAGGTTTACCAGTCCCAGCATGATGGTGCGCTTTTCGTCTGACTGGGTAAAAATCAACGGCCACAGAAAGTCGTTCCAGATCCAGGTGAACTGCAGGGTCGCCAGCACGGCCAGCGCCGGCAGGCTGACCGGGATGGCAATACGCGTCAGCACCTGCCACTCATTGGCCCCTTCAAGGATGGCCGCTTCGCGCAGCGCGTTGGGCACGGTGGCGAAAAAATTGCGCATCAGCAAAGTGCAGATGGGAATGCCCATGGCGATATGGACAATGATCAGCGGCCACAGCGTGTCGAGAATGCCCAGCGCGTTGAAAATCCTGAACAGCGGGATGAGGATGATCTGAGGTGGAAAGAACATGCCGGACACAATGGCCAGGAACAACAGGTTGCTGCCGCGAAAGGGCAGTTTGGCGAAGACATAGCCAGCCAGAATCCCCATCAGGATGGAGCCGAATGTGCCGGGAACAGCCACCAGGAAAGTGTTCAGGAAATAGATCTTGACCGACGGATTGGCCAGGACTTCACGAAAATTGTCGAGGAACAAGGTTGTCGGGATCGACCAGAGCTGGCCGGCCGCAATGTCGCCCGTGCTTTTCATGGCCGCCAGCAACACGCCGAAGGTCGGCGCAAGAAACAGCAGGGCCAAAACCACAAGGCAGATGAAAATGGCGGCCGGCCATGGGCTGAAAGCGCGGCTTTTTTTCATGGCGGGACTAGTCATAGATTTCATCGACTTTCTTGAGTTGGCGAAAATAGATGAAGATGATGGTGAGTGTGATCAGGAACAGAATGACCGAAATCGCGCTTCCATAGCCCATCCGGTATTTCTTGAAGGATTCGTTGTACATGTACATGGCCAGCGTATCCGACGAATTGAATGGCCCGCCGCCGGTCATGATGTAGAGAATATCGAACCCCTTGAGCGAATTGATCACCGACAGGGCAATGACCACCACCGTGGCAGGGCGCAGCAGCGGCAGCACCACATGCCACGTGCGCTGCCAGCGGGTCGCCCCTTCGATTTCGGCAACTTCCGTCAGGTCCTGGGGGATGCCGGTCAGACCGGCCAGAAAAATGACCATGGACAGCCCGGTCTGTTGCCAGGACCAGGCAACGATCACCGCATAGATTGCCGAACCGGGCTTGGCCAGCCAGGCATAGGTGAACGGCTCGCCGGAAATGGCCGATATGGCGATATTGAGCAGGCCCCAGTCCGGCTGGAAAATCCACACCCAGATCTGACCGACAACGATGGCTGACAGGCAGATTGGCAGGTAAAATATCGATTTGAAGACATTGGCGCCGCGAATTTTCGAATCCAGCAACAAAGCCAATCCGAGCCCGGCAAGCGAAGGAAGCACGATGGCTGCAACCATCCATATCAATGTATTGATGGCAGCGTTGGTGAAAAGACGCGTGGTCAGAACCTTGGAAAAATTTTTCAACCCGACAAAATCATATTCGGCGTTGAAGCCATTCCAGTTGGTAAAACTGTAGTAGAAGGAATTGAGCAGCGGCCAGACAATGAAGATGCTGAACACGGCCAGGGGGATCGCCAGCAAAAGGATGCGCCAAATCGTGTTCTGTCTTTCCATGATGCCCGTATCCAACCGCATTGACGTGTTGACTGCGCGAAAAAGAGGAGCGGGCGCAAGGCCCGCTCCGGTTTCAGTGTGGTTCGTTGTCTATTTTTCAAACACGTCCCGTGCGCCTTCTTCGACTTCCTGAAGATAGGCCTCATAGCCGGATGGATCATCCATGAAACGGGCAAACATGGAAAGACCGATTTCAGCCATGGGTGGCGTCGTTGCAAGATCGTAATTGAAAGCAAAGGCTTCCGCATTGGCAACGGTTTCCAGCGCCCTTTTCATCACCGGTGTGTAAATGCTTTCATCAACCTTCACATTCGGCGACAAGGCGCCTTGCACCTGCGACCATTTGGCCTGTGCCTTTTGGTCGGACACCAGGAAGGCCAGAAGCTTTTCGGCATTGGCCTGATTGGCGGCCTTGGCCGACATTACCAGACCGTCAACAGGACCGACAACCGCGTTTGGTATACTGGTATCAACGGTCGGAAATTCGAAGAAATCATAATCCACGCCCGGTTTGAGACCATTGCCGTTCCAGTATCCAGTGATCCATGTCCCCATCAGGGTCATCGCTGCTTCACCGTTGGCGACCTTGTCAGAAGCATCCGTCCAGCCACTCGCATTGGCATTTTCTGCAAAATATCCGGCATCCGTCAGGCTTTTCCAAAGCCCCATTGCCGCCTTGACCTGATCATCGGTATAGGAGGCTTCGCCAGCCATCAATTTGGCACGATAATCCGGGCCGGCTGTGCGCAACAAAAGATAATCAAACCAGAACTGCGCAGGCCAGCGATCTTTCGAGCCGAGTGCGATCGGCGTGATGCCCTTGTCCTTGAGGGTTTGCAGGGTAGCCAGAAATTCGTCCCATGTCTCAGGCATTTCGGTAATGCCAGCATCGGCCATCACCTTGGTATTGTAGAACATGCCGGCATAGTGATAGCCGAACGGCACCAGATAGCGCTTGTCATTATATTTGGTCGCGCCATCGGCGATGGATTTGGAAACAACGTCATCAAGATTGTTGGCTGCCCACATGGCATCAATCGGCTGCAGATTGCCCGCATCGACAACAAACTGCGTGCGTGCGCCTGCCCAATAGCTGAAAATATCCGGCAGATTGCCGCCGGCGGCACGCACCAGGATTCCGGTCTTGAAATCCTCGTGACCGATGGGACTTTCCTTGACGGTGACACCGGTTTCACTGCTGAACCGTGAAAAAATTTCCTCAAGGCCCTCGCGCCCGAGTTCACCGGTGAAATAGTGGCTGATGGTAACTTCATCGGCTGCCAGCGCCACGCCACCGCCAAACGCCAGGCCCGTACCAACCAGCGCGCCAAGGCCTGCGGACCTTAAAATTCTCAACATACTCATGATTCCTCCCAAAGGCATCGTTGCCTTATGTTGTACTTAAATTTGTCTGCAACCGTATTAGGACGAAAATAACGCCTATAGTCAACAATTATGTTGCATATTTTGTATATTTTGCCAATATGCGGGGAATATCGACCTATCTGTTATTTTTGTTGTCTCATGCTGTACTTTTCGTTGCGACATATTAAACTTTCTTCATTCGAGATCGTTTGGGACAAAGGGAACAAAGAATGAGAGTACTTCAATCGCTGATGCGTGGCCTGAACGCGCTGGACTATCTCAGGCAGGCGAATGCACCGGTCCGCCTGACGGATATTTCCACCCATCTGGATGTCGACAAGTCCAATGCGTCTCACCTGATGCGAACGCTGATCGCGGCTGGCTATGCACAGCAGGCCGACGGACGAAAATACGAGCTTGGCGAAAAACTTGTCGCCTTGAAAAACCAGCCGAAAGGTCCGGACCTGGAGGCGGTGATTGCATTGCGCGAAGCCATGCATCCAACAATGGAACACCTTGTGGACACCAGCCAGGAATGCGCCCATATGGCTGTGCTGGTTGGACATCGGGTTTGGTATATCGACAAGGTTACCTCGCCGCTGCCCCTCAAGGTCGATCATCCCGTAGGTTCTCTGGCGCCGCTTCATTGCACAGCGCTCGGCAAGGCCTTTCTGGCTTTCGGGTCTGCCAGCCAGACCGGCGCACTCACCCCGTTTACAACCCGGACAATTGTCGATCCGCACAAACTTGAAGCAGAGATCGAAGAGACCCGGCACCGGGGCTTTGCCATTGATGATGAAGAATATTCGGCGGGCATTCGCTGCGTTGCCGTACCGATTTACGATGCCAGCGGCACCATGGTTGCAGCGGTCGGACTTTCCGGCCCGTCAGCGCGCATCCAGTCTGACCGCCTGCGGGAATTGGGCGAAATGGTGATCACCCATTGCGCACCGCAAAATCAACCCACGAACGGAACCACGCAATGAAACTGGACAAAATTCGCGTCGGCATTATCGGCACCGGACGCATTTCCGGGCTGCATGCCATTGAATATGCAAACAATCCCCATACGGAAATTGTCGCCCTGTGCGACCGGGATCTGAATCTGGCTGCCGAGTGCGCAAATGCCTGGGGCGTACCGCAGGCCACCCTGTGCGAGGACTATCGCCAATTGCTGGCTCTCGATACGGTCGATCTGGTTGAGATTCTGGTTCCACATCATCTGCACAAGCCCATCGCGCTGGCAGCGATTGCCGCCGGCAAGGCACTGTCGCTGCAAAAACCGATGTGCATGAATCTCGATGACGCAACCGAGGTCATCGATGCGGCGGCAAGTGCCAAAGTACCCTTCAAGGTCTTCGAGAATTTCATTTTTTATCCGCCAGTCATGAAGGCCAAGAGTCTGGTTGACGAGGGCGCCATAGGCGAGCCTTTGACCATCCGCATCAAGAGCAACCCCGGCAAGAGCAAGACCGCCTGGGCCATCCCGGCGGCGGCTGCAGCCTGGCGGCAGGACAAGAGCCAGGCCGGTGGCGGACCCCTGGTTTTTGATGACGGTCATCACAAATTTGCCCTGGCCTGGCATTTCATGGGCCAGGCTGAAGAGGTGCATGCGTGGATTGGCGAGACAACCGCGCCAGATGGCTTTGTTTTCGATGCCCCGGCGCTCATCAGCTTCAAATTTCCAAACAACCGCTACGGCAATCTGGAAGTGGTCTATTCGCCTGAACTGGAAATCGTCACGCGCCACTACGCACAGGACGACCGGGTGGAAATCACCGGCACAAAGGGCGTCATCTGGATCAATCAGGGCCATGGGGCGCTGGGCAGCCCGGCCCCCGTCTCGCTCTACCGCGATGGCGCCATGACCGAATTTTCCGGCATGGAAACAGGATGGGAGGCAAGTTTTGTGCATTCCACACGGCATTTCATTCATGCATTGCGCACCGGTCAACCGCCAAAGCTTTCCGGCGAGGAAGGACGTGAAGTTCTCAAATTCACCCTTGCTGCCCAGCAATCGGCTCGTCTTGGCAGGGCTGTCAGTATTTGATGTCTGTACCGCAGCAGGGAAACCGGTTCCGGGACCAAAGGTAGATAGAGAAGATAGATCACCGTTTTGATCCGATCAAAGCAAAGTGGTCTTGTGAGAGGAACGAACCGTTATGGCCGAAAATTCTGCCCCCGATCATCCCGGCAATATCGCCGCCCGCGCCGGTGCCATTGCGACTGCAGGAAGCCTTGAAGAGGCGATCGCCCTGGGCAAACTGCCGACATATTTTGAATGCACCCTTTGCGAGGCACTGGTTCTCGGACTGCTCAAACAGGGCGTAAGCAAATATCTGGCGATATTCGGGCATGGTTCGACCCAGCTTGGCGAGATCCTGCGGATCTATGAGGACGCCGGCGTCACGCGCACCTTCCAGTTTCGCAACGAAGTGGCAATGGCTCACGCAGCCACGGCATTGTCGTGGATCCATGGCGAGGTTCCCGCCCTTGTCACCTCCATCGGGCCCGGCGCACTGCAGGCCATGGCAGGCTCGCTCGTTGCCGCATCCAACGGCGTTGGCGTCTACCATATCTACGGGGACGAGACGACGCACGGCGAAGGCTACAATATGCAGCAGATTCCGGGGCCCGCCCAAGGCGCATTTGGCGCCCTGACAGCCATAATGGGTCGTTCCTATACGTTGCACACGCCCGAAGCGCTGCGCGAGGTGTTGCGACAGGGACTTTCAACCGTTCGTCATCCAACGCGCGCCGCGCCGTTCTATCTGCTTTTACCCATCAACACACAGCCGAAAACCATGCAGGTCAATCTCGCGGCATTGCCCGTCCAGCAGGAACTGCCGGCGCAGACATCGAGCGACCAGAAATTCTATGACAGGGCTGCCGCGTTGATCGGGTCCGCCAGAAATATCGCCATCAAGGCCGGTGGTGGCACGCGTCCTTTTTGCGGCGAAGTCACAGCCCTTGCGGAAAAATCCGGGGCGGCTGTCGTTCTGTCACCGCATTCAAGCGGCGTCTTGCCCGACGCCCATCGGCAAAACATGCATGTGGGTGGTTCCAAAGGATCGATCAGCGGCAATTATGCGATGGAAAATGCCGACCTGCTCATTGTCATCGGTGCCCGCGCCGTATGCCAGTCGGACTGTTCGGGCATTGGCTATCCCAGGGTAAAATCCGTCATCAACATCAATGCCGACAGCCATGATGCGCTGCATTACAATCACACTGTGCCGCTGCTCGGCGATATCGGCATGGTTATCAGCCGTCTCAACACCACACTCGACGGCACGAATGTGGACTTGCCGGCGAAAAAGCCCTGGCTGGATGCCTGTGCAGCAAAGAAATCCGACTGGGCCACTTTCAAACAGCAGCAATATGACGCCGGGCCGCAACAGGACCGCGTCTGGGGACGGCCTGTACTGACCCAACCGCAGGCGATCAAGGTCGCAGTCGATTTTGCAGATACAATCGATGCGCTGAAACTCTTCGATGCGGGCGATGTGCAGGCCAATGGGTTTCAGATCGTTGAAGATGACCGCCCGGATCAGACCGTCACGGAAACGGGCGCATCCTACATGGGTTTTGCGGTCTCCGCCCTGACGGCCGGCGCCATTGCCGGAGACAAGCGCCCGCAGATCGCCTTTACCGGCGATGGCTCCTTCTTCATGAATCCGCAGATACTTATCGACGCTGTCGAACATGGTCTGAAAGCCACTATCGTCATCTTTGACAACCGCCGCATGGCCGCCATTACCAACCTGCAACGCGCCCAGTATGGGGTTGACTTTCGTACCAGCGACAGTGTTGCCGTAAATTATGTGCAACTGGCGAGCGCCGTTCGCGGCGTCATGGCTTTCGATGGCGGCGGCAGCAGGGAGACCTTGCACGCCGTGCTGCAAAAAGCCCACCACCATGATGGCCTAAGCGTTGTGCATGTTCCCGTCTATGCGGATGGCAACGGTGCAGAGGGCATGGGTTCCTATGGCAGTTGGAATGTCGGGAACTGGTGCGACGCGGTTCAAACGATCTACGCAAAACAATCCGTCTAATTCAAATCAACACAAAGGTGTCCCCATGTACAGCGCATACGGATTATTGATTGGCAACCAGTGGCGCCCATCGTCGGATGGTGCTGCACGGGCGGTTTTCAGCCCGGTAACAGAGGAAGAAATCGGCTCCATTCCAAACGCTACGGATGCGGATCTGGATGCCGTGCTGCTTGCTGCCGAACGGGGATTTCAGACCTGGCGCGCCATGCCCGCATGGGACCGGGCGGCAATCCTGCGCAGGACCGCAGACCTGATCCGCGAGAGGGCCGATGACATTGCCATCATCATGTCCACGGAGACCGGCAAACCGCTGGCTGAAGCACGCGGCGAAACCAATGCCGCAGCCGACCAGTTCGAATGGCAGGGTGAAGAGGCCAAACGGGTCTATGGCCAGATCATTCCCGGTCGCGCCCAGGATCAGCGCCTGTCGGTCATCTATCAACCGGTGGGCGTGTGCCTTTCTCTCACCGCCTGGAACTTTCCCGCGCTGCTGCCCTCGCGCAAGATTGCCGCTGCGCTTGCGGCGGGTTGTTCCATCATTGCCCGGCCCGCCTCTGAGGCGCCGGGTTCCTGTTTTGCCATTGTGCAGGCTTTGCTGGACGCGGGCGTGCCGGAGGGTGTGGTCAATGTTATCACCGGTGATGCGGCGCGCCTGAGCACTTACCTTTTGGCCTCGCCAATCGTGCGCAAGGTCTCGCTGACCGGCTCGGTACCGGTCGGCAAACAGATTCTGGAACTGGCAGCCCGGGGCGTCAAACGCGTCTCCATGGAACTGGGCGGCCATGCCCCGGTGATCGTCCATGCTGACGCCGATCCGGTGATGGCGGCAAGGGCAGTTGCGGCAGCAAAATTCCGCAATTGCGGACAGGTCTGCATTTCACCATCCCGCTTTTTTGTCCACGAAAGCATAAGGCCCGCATTTGAAACCAGTTTCGCACAATTTGCTAAAGATCTGACCGCAGGTGACGGGCTTCAAGATGGCGTGACAATCGGCCCAATGATACGCGAACGTGCGCTGCAATCGGCGCTTGATCTGATCGAGGATGCCAAACAAAAGGGCGCCAGCGTGCTGGCTGGCGGTCAAAGGCCTGCCGATCTCAACAAGGGTCATTTTCTTGAGCCAACAGTCCTGGCCAATGTGCCCGATGATGCACGGATCATGCATGATGAACCCTTCGCCCCCATCGCGCCCATTACCGGTTTTACCGATCGCGACGAAGTGATGGTGCGGGCCAATAATGTGCCTTTCGGCCTGGCCGGCTATATATTCACCCAGGATGCGGCCCTGGCCCAGTGGACCGCCGAGGGGCTGGCGGTCGGCATGATCGGCATCAATGAAGTGCTGCTTGCGACCGCCGAAGCGCCCTTTGGCGGCGTCAAGGAAAGCGGCTTTGGGCGAGAGGGTGGCTCTTTGGGTATTATGGACTATCTTGAGCCCAAATATATCAAACACCGACTGATCATGGACAAAGCGCTTTAGCATGAACAAGAAAATCAACAAAACCGGCGATCTTTCAAAAGGCAAGGGCCTTGCAGGCGGACTCACCAATTATGGTGACAGGGATTTCGCACTTTACCTGCGCCGTTCCTTCGCCAAATCGATGGGCTATTCCGATGAATCGCTGAAAAAACCCATTGTCGGCATCTGTTACACGGAAAGCGGCTTCAACAATTGTCACCGCAATTTTCCCGAATTGCTGGAGGCGGTCAAACGCGGCGTGCTTGCCAGCGGCGCCCTGCCCGTGCCGTTCCCGGTCACATCGCTTGGTGAAGTCTTCCTCAGCCCCACCAGCATGAAATTTCGCAACCTCATGTCCATGGATGTGGAAGAGATGATCCGCGCTCAACCGATGGATTCAGTCGTGCTGATGGGCGGCTGCGACAAGACCGTTCCTGCCCTTTTGATGGGCGCGGCATCGGCCGGCAAGCCCGCCGTCATGCTGGTGGCCGGGCCGATGATGACCGGTCGTCACAGGGGCGAGCGCATGGGCGCATGCACCGATTGTCGGCGGTTCTGGGGGCGTTATCGCAGTGGCGACATCGCAACCGAGGAAATCAATCAGGTGGAAGGTCGCCTTGCGGTCACCGCCGGCACTTGCGCCGTCATGGGGACGGCAAGCAGCATGGCAATCATTGCTGAAACTTTGGGCATGGCGCTGCCCGGCTCGGCGGCGATCCCCGCTGTCCATGCCGACCGATTGCGTGCGGCCGAAGAATCCGGCGCCCTTGCAACCCGTCTTATCGGTTCCGACCTGACACCCGACAGGATTATCACCCGGCAATCGGTCGAAAATGCCCTGCGTGTGCTGCTGGCCGTCTCCGGTTCCACCAATGCGGTGATTCACCTGACAGCCATCGCCGGACGCCTGGGAATTGATATTGACCTCGACACGTTCAATGAACTGTCAGACGAGACGCCGGTGCTGGTCAATCTCAAACCGGTGGGCGACAATTACATGGAGGATTTCCATGCTGCCGGTGCGCTGGAAGGCGTGCTGCGGGCAATTGCCGACAGGCTTGATCACGATACGCTGTCCATCACCGGCGAGACCCTGGGGGAACGGCTGGCAAAACCGCTCAGCGACCCGATCGATCATGCCATCATCCGCACTGCGCAGGATCCCATCGACCCGCTGGGCGGGCTGATTGCCCTCAAGGGCACGCTGGCGCCACAGGGCGCCATACTCAAACGTGCTGCCGCTTCACGGCATCTGCTGGAACATGAAGGCCGCGCCGTCGTCTTTTCATCGCTGGACGATCTGTCGAACAGGATTGACGATCCGGATCTGGATGTATGTGGAGATGATGTTCTGGTCCTGCAGAATGCCGGCCCCGCCTCCGCCTCTGCCATGCCGGAGGCCGGTTATCTGCCGATTCCGAAAAAACTGGCCGCACAGGGGATCAAGGACATGGTGCGCATTTCCGATGCACGCATGTCCGGCACAGCCTTTGGTACAATCGTTTTGCACATCACGCCGGAAAGTGCCGTAGGCGGTCCATTGGCCCTGGTGCGCACCGGTGACCGTATTCGCCTGAGCGCACAGGACAAATCCATAGACCTGCTTGTGGGCGATGCCGAGATGGCGCGGCGACGCGCGGCTTTTGTGCCATCAGCACCACCTGCCGAACGGGGTTATTCGAAACTCTACCAGAAGGCGATCCTGCCTGCCACAAGGGGATGTGATTTCGATTTCCTCACAAAGTCAGGAGCAGGCGATTAAGCGCGAACAGATGCCAATTTTATTCTAATCAAAAACAACGGATCATCGTAAATATCGGTTTACCGAAGCCGATATTTTTACAAATATTAATTGATTCATAACATCAGCATGCAAGAACTCCCATCGGAAGGGGTTCCGAATGCGCATTCGTACTGTTCTGTTACTGGCTTTTCTACTGTCGACCATTCTTCCAACCGTTATTTTCGGTTGGTGGTCCTATAACCAGTCCCTGAAACGTGAATTTTCAGAAGTGACAGACAGGCATCTGCTGCTTGCGCAGAATCTCGGTGCCGCGCTGAAGCGCTATAACACGGATCTGGTCGCTACCTTTGAAGCGATATCCGCAGAACTTATGGCCGGTAAAACGCATTCGGGTTTGGGGGCGTTGATGACGACACTGAGAATTACCTGTGTTCTGATTGTCGATGCGCCATCGGGCGCCATCGTGGCCCGCATTGATGCCAATCCGGTCACCACCAGCGGCACATTGCCTGGCCAACTTTTGCAAACCGCACGGACAACCGTGGAACCCGGCAAGACCTCGTTCTCGCATGTGCTGCCGGGGGGTGATCATGGAAACATCCTGCTGGGCGTTCGACAATATGGTGATCAATTGGCCGTAGCCTTGGTCAACACGCAATATTTCATAGACCTGGGCCAACAGATTTCATTCGGCAAAAGGGGCCATGCGGCGATTGTGGACAAGGCCGGCAACGTCCTGGCCCATCCCTTGGCTGACTGGGTGGCTTCGCGAAAAAACATCGCCGGGATATCGGCAGTCAGCCGCATGATGAATGGTGAAACAGGTATCGAGCAATTCTATTCGCCAGCGATGAAAGGCGACATGATTGCCGGCCTGACATCCGTTGCGGGGCCAGGTTGGGGCGTGATGATTCCGCAACCGGTGGAAGAGATCTACGCCAAGGTACGCGAAAACATTGTCGGCATATTCTTCTCTCTTGGCGCCGGCCTGGCCATTGCCATCGGCTTTTTGTTTCTGTTCGTCAATTCTCTGGTGAAACCATTAGAGCAATTGTTGCAGTCGATCAGACGAAATACCGACGACGAAAAACTCAGCCCCAGCAAGGTGGACAAAGGCATCATCAACTTTCGGGAAATCGAACAGTTCAACAGCGGCTACAATGCCATGGTCAGCCGGGTTTCCGACGCCAATGAAAAAATCACAACGCTGGCCTTTACCGACAGCGTGACCGGATTGCCTTACCGGAAAAAATTCGAAGAACAGGCCGGTCGTGTTCTGGCCAATTGCGACCCGAAAAAGGGCAGCGGGATCGTCGTTTTCATCGATTTCGATGGCTTCAAACAAATCAACGACCTTTATGGACATGGCACAGGCGATCGCTTCCTGCGGGACTGCGCGAAAAAGCTGGTCAATGTCGTGCAGCTTGCGGCAGACGAACGACCCGCTGGCCGTGCTGGCGGGTTTTCTCCCGTTGTGGCGCGGCTCGGGGGCGATGAATTTGTTATTCTGTTTCCGGGTATCAAGGAAATCCGCGACATCAAGGATTTTCTCAAACGGGTTCAAAATGAACTGTCCACGCCATCCGAAGTGCTGGACGAAACCGTGCGCTGCAGCGCAAGCCTTGGCTGCTCGCGCTATCCGCATGATGGTACGGATCTGGATAGCCTGGTCAAATTTGCCGACATTGCGATGTATCACGCCAAACGCATGGGCAAGAACCGGTTTGAATTATACTCTCCCGAGGTCGGCAAGATGACACCGTCTGAAATGTGCATTGCCGTGGACAAGGCCATTGAAGATGGCCATTTCCTGCTGGAATATCAGCCAAAGGTTTGCGCGAACGACAAAAAGATCCTCGGCGTGGAGGCACTGGTTCGGTGGAAACACCCCGATCAGGGCCGATTGATGCCCGATCAATGGATGCCGATCATTGCCCATTCTCCTGTGATGAAAAGGCTGGGCGAATGGGTGATCGCACGCGCCATGGACGATCACCGGCAATGGACCCGAGACGGGCTCAACCTGACTGTCGCAGTCAATATCGGTGCAGAACATTTCTCCGACCGTAGTTTTACCAGCCGCCTTGCACGCACATCAAAGCAAAAGGGCTTTGATCCGAAAAACATGGAAATCGAAATCACCGAAGACACATTGTTTTCCCCGGGCGCCGTCGCCGACCGGATCCTTCTTGCTTTGCATCGCCATGGCTTCAAGGTTTCCATTGATGACTTTGGCACGGGGTATTCCAATATTGCCCGTCTGAGCCATATGCAGGTCGATTTCCTGAAAATCGACAAGTCCATCATATCCTATGCGCATAATGACAAGCGTGCTGCCAACATGATGGACGGCATTGTCATGATGGCTCGGACCCTTGGCTGCAAGACCGTTGCCGAGGGTGTCGAAAATCAGGGCGAGGTCGATTTTCTGGCCCGTCACAAGATCGATATTTTGCAGGGTTTCTACTTTGCCAAAAGCCTGTCGGTTGACAAATTGGTTCCCTGGGCACGGGAACATGAACGTTCGGTGGCGGCTGGTAAATTCGAGCAGAAGGTGACCAACGCCGCTTGAATGCCTTGAAAACTTGCAGTCAAACGCACGGCCTGATGCCCAATCTGCAAACCGGGGCAGCAACGACGGCAGCCCCGGCAAATTCCCCTCACGCAAGCCTGAATGTTGCAATGGTCATAAGCAGGGCAGCGGCAGCAGCACCCAGGGTGCGCACATGGTTCCAGTTCACCCAGACATTCAGGTAGCGCTGCCAGACCTGCAAAGCATCGGTTGCAGATGGGTCAAGGACGGCGAGTTCATTGTTGAGCGGAACATTCCCTGCCATGGTCACCCCCATGACTGAAATGAGGTAAATCACGCCAGCTGCCATGAGGAGCCCCGATCCGCCACCGCCATTGAAAAAACCCATTGCGATGAACATCAGGCTTGCGGCGCTCACAGCGAACAATCCCACCATGAAGATGGATCGGAAGACCAGAATATTGATGCTTTGCATGGCTCTCATGGCCTGATCGGGTGGAATGGCGGCCAGCGACTTCATGATGAAATCCGAAAAGGCGAGAAACACGCCAGCAACAAGCCAGCAATAGATTGCCGTGGCGCCGGAAAGATATTGTGTCCAATGAAGGGTCATTGCAGATCTCCCTTTCAAGAGCGGTTCAGTAGGACAGGCCAACGGCGCGGTGCATGTAGGTACGGTCCGACAGTTGCCGTTTGAGGAATTCCGCAACGTCGGAACGCGAGATCTTCAAGGTGAGGTTGCGCGCATCGGCGGCAAAGCCTTCGCGAAATGAGCCCAAGGCAGGACCGTCTGTGAAGGCGCTTGGTCGAACCAGCGTCCATTCAAGCCCGCTTACCCGCACAAGCTCTTCCTGCAATTCGTGATCCAGGAAAACCGGTCGCAACAGCAGGCCGAACATGATCCGTTTCCAGAAGAAATTCAGGTTGGTCCAGCTTTCATGCGCACCAAGTGTCGACTGGCAAATGAGACGGCGCACGCCGTGTTCATGCATGCCCCGGATGACATTGGCGGTTCCGCGCGAACGAATTGTACCCTTGCGTGACAGGCCGTTTCCAAGTGTGACAATGACCGCATCATGGCCGCTGACAGCCTGCGAGACTGCCGCAGGGTCCATTGCATCACCGGCAAGCAGGGTGAGGTCAGGACTGTCGATGTCCAGCCTTTCCGGGTGACGGGCGAATGCTGTCACCTGATGTCCGTCGGCAAGGCTGCGTTCGACAGTGAGGCGTCCAATGGTTCCGGTTGCTCCGAATACGATGACTTTCATTTTCTTCTCCTGTGGCTGGGCTCAAGCACAAAACTTGACACCGTGTAAAGTTGACACGATGACAAGTAATTGCTACTTTACACCATGTCAAGAAAAAATATTGAAACACGAAATCGCATCCTTGAATCCACCTGGCGTTTGCTGGAAACCGATCCGGGCAATGATGTGCGCATGTCGGATATTGCAAAAGAGGCGGGCATCAGCCGTCAGGCGGTCTATCTGCACTTTCCAAAGCGCGCGGATCTGCTGGTCGCCACCACCCGCTATCTCGATGAGGTCAGGGATATCGACGCCCGCCTGGCCGCCAGCCGCGCGGCAAAAACCGGGCTTGAGCGCCTTGACGCTTTCATTGAAGCCTGGGGCAATTACATTCCCGAGATTTATGGTGTCGCCAAAGCGCTGCTGGCCATGAAGGATCAGGACGAGGAGGCGTACAATGCCTGGGAAGGCCGGATGCAAGCCGTGCGGGAAGGCTGCGAGGCGGCAATCAATGCGCTGGATCGCGATGGCATGCTTACCAACGCGCTCAGTAAAAAGGAGGCGACTGACCTCCTTTGGACCATGCTCTCCGTGCGCAACTGGGAGCAGTTTCGCGGTGAATGCAATTGGACGCAGAACCGATATATTGACGTCACCAAGGCGTCTGCCCGCAAGGTACTGGTGGCAGATGGGGCGTGACAGGAGAGCAAGGCCTTGGTTCCGCAAGCCTGCGGCCTGGCAGAAAGTTGTTTTCCCGGGAGTGGGAATCGCGCTGACGATCAGGTTTGAGTATCATCATAGTGCTGTTTTGTTGCGCTGGACCGATGCGGAATGAATGCCCCTGGTGCCGACATTCCAGACGGGACTGCGTCCCCTGCTGCAATGGATATTCATTCCACTCACTGTCTTGTGGTTCATGCGCAGACAAACATCGGTGTCCGCACAACAACCGACCATGAGAGGGTAAATTGATGAGTGTCCCATCTGGTCTTGCTGTTATTGAGATAGCCAATGTGGCAGGACAACATGCTTTGCTGGTCGCAGCATAAACGAACCTTTCGTGGACCAATATTGTCAGGTTTGATGGTATGTTGTCTGCGATGGGCGTTATGGCGTGGCACCCCTGGTTGGGGTCGATTGTCCTTCATTTGAAAAAATAATTTGAATGCGCGCAAGAAACCGCTTGACCTTACCCTTGGTGGAACCACTAGGAATTGATTTTGCCATGAACCAATTGGATGCGGCAATTTCGTGTGTCATGCGACACAAAGACAAGATTATCGGGAACCACAGGGTACCATGAATCGGTTGCGCAACCCAAAGGCATTCAATGCCATCAGATTGTTGATGTTGGTGATCTCCGTATCGCTGGCAGTGCTTTCCGGCTCTGCATTTCATCCCGTCACTCAAAATATGTTTGATACCGTTGATGACCACGGTGTGCACGATCTTCATAATCAGACAAACCCTGTTCTTCAAATTTCAGACAACGATTGCAAGAAACACGCCTCTGGTTCCCATGAAAATCATGAGCGCGGATCAAATTCATGCTGCGAAACATTTTGCACAACGATTGCCACATCTGAGTTTGCAAGATTCGAATCTTTGACGATCCCCCGTCCGAAGTTCCGCCTCATTCCCAATTCGGTGGTTCTTCCTGGCACCTATGCGACACCGCACCGCCCTCCCAACGCCTGACATACATTCACCTTCCCAGTGAAGGCCAGACGCCCCAGCTTTCCAGAGTTGTGGCAATGACCAACTGTATTGTCAGGTACCAAAACAATGAAAATATTGCTTTCAACAGCGCTCATTTCTGCGCTGCTAACAGGATGTGCGACACAAAACACACCTCCCGACCTTCTCTCCTTTGACTCACCGGCGAATACCCAAACAGCTATTCGAAGCACCCGCTATTACAATGTCATCGGGGATTACAGCCATCGCGTACCGGTGGAGCCAAAACCCTGGCGCAAGCTCAATGATGATCAGGCTCCAAAAACAGGAGCTGGCGCATGAGTTCTTCGTCAAAAATGCGTGTTCTTGCTTTGGTTTTGCCATTGATCCTCGGTGGCTGTGTGACAGCACAGGATATTACTGATCATGCCGCAGTTGGAGCGGGTTTCTCGACCGTTTCGGCGAAGACATCATCTGCGATCAACAAACAGACTGTCTGGATACAAAACCAGGAACAGGCGGAGGCCAACGCCGAAAATGTACATGGCCTTGTCCATAAAAAAAACAGTCGACGTTGATACAGCGGTTCAAGTCGCACTCCTGAACAACAGGGGTCTGCAGGCTTCCTATGCCAATATCGGCATGAATGCTGCCGAAGTCTGGCAACAAATGCTTCCTGAAAACCCGAAAGTGTCCATTGGAATATTGGGAATTGCTCATCCTGAACTGGGTCTCTTTCGCGCCGTTGAGGGAATGATTGCAGCGAATATCCTTTCGTTGGCTACACGCGAAAAACGGGTCGATATAGCTGATACAAGGTTTCGCCAGGCCCAGTTGAAAGCTGCGATGGCAACCTTGACAGTTGCCGCGGACACGAGGCGCGCCTGGATCAATGCGGTTTCCGCGTTTGAAACGGTTTACTACCTCAATCAAGGCCAGGCGGCGGCCGATGCGGCTTCCGAACTGGCGCAAAAATTGGGAGAAAGCGGCGCCTTGAACAAAGCTGGGCAAGCAAGAGAACACGCATTCTATTCAGAACTGACCGGGCAAAAGGCTGAGGCCCGGCTTGCTGCCAAACTGGCGAAAGAAGAACTCACCCGCTTGATGGGACTGTGGGGAACGGACGTTGACTATTTTGTGCCGGACAGGCTCACGAGACTGCCCTCCAGATTGCAAACAAGCAACGCAATAGAAGGGGAAGCGCTGCAGAAGCGCATTGATCTGCAAATTGCAAAGCTCGAACTGGAAGCTCTGGCCAAGTCCTATAAACTGACTGACGCTACCCGTTTTGTGACAGATTTCGAGATCATCGGTGGCTTCGAAAAAGAACGCGAGCTGAATGATGATGGCGACATCGAAAGCCTGACAACGCCTCAAATCGAATTCGACTTAGTCATTCCGATCTTCGATAGCGGCAGACCACGCCTGAGAAAAGCTGAATTGGCCTATATGCAGGCGGCAAACCTGCTGGCTGAAAAGGCTGTCAATATCCGCTCTGAAGCGCGTTCCGCCTATGCTGGCTACCGATCAAGCTACGATATTGCGCGGCACTACAAGAACAGTGTCCTGCCTCTTCGTGTAAAGATCGAGGAAGAGGCGCTGCTTTCCTATAACGGCATGATCACCAACACGTTCGAATTGCTTGCGGACACGCGGGCAAAGATCGGCACATTGCTTCAATCAGTCAATGCCAAACGTGTGTTTTGGCTGGCCGATGCAAATCTCAATGCAGCGATTTATGGCGGCGGAACGTCAGTCGGCGGCGCTGGCGAAACCATGACCCCGACTTCAGGCGGTGGCGGCGGTCACTGAACAAACACCCCGAAAGGAAAAGACAATGACTCATTTGAACAGGCGTCAACTTCTGGGAGCGGGTGCGGCGGCAGGCGCGCTTGTCTCCACTTCGGCGTGGACAAAGACCACCAACATGGGATTGCCCGATGCCGCCATCATGGAAACGGCGGCGACACAGGCACCGTTGCCACCCACTTCAGGGCCGGACTATCAACCAGTGGTCACCCTGAACGGATGGACGCTTCCACACCGTATGAACAATGGGGTGAAAGAATTTCATCTTGTTGCCGAGCCGGTCGAACGGGAGCTCGCAGAAGGAATGACCGCCTATCTGTGGGGCTACAATGGCCAGTCCACCGGTCCGACCATCGAAGCTGTTGAGGGTGATCGTGTCCGCATTTTTGTGACAAACAAATTACCGGAACACACGACCGTCCATTGGCATGGCATGATCCTGCCTTCAGGCATGGATGGTGTGGGCGGACTGAGCCATCCGGGCATTCCGCCCGGCAAGACCTATGTCTATGAGTTCGATTTGGTCAAAAGCGGCACCTTTATGTACCACCCGCACGCTGACGAGATGGTGCAGATGGCAATGGGCATGATGGGCATGTTCATTGTGCACCCGAAAGACCCGACCTTCATGCCGGTCGACCGTGATTTTCTAATCATGCTCAATGCATTTGACATTGATCCGGGAACCTACGTGCCCAGGATCATGACAATGACCGATTTCAATCTTTGGACCTGGAACAGTCGGATTTTCCCCGACATTGATCCTCTGGTTGTCTCCAAAGATGACCGGGTCCGGGTGCGGGTCGGCAATCTGACAATGACCAACCATCCCATACACATGCACGGCTACGACTTTGAGGTCACCTGCACCGACGGGGGGTGGGTTCCCAAGGAAGCCCGCTGGCCGGAGGTTTCCATCGATATTCCGGTTGGCGCCATGCGCGCCTATGAGTTTGACGCAAAATACCTCGGTGACTGGGCCATACATTGCCACAAGTCGCATCACACCATGAACGCCATGGGTCATGATGTGCCGACATTCATTGGCGCTGACAAATCTGTATTGACCAGGAAGATTCGCAAACTCCAGCCAGAATACATGCCGATGGGAACAGCAGGCATGGCAGATATGGGCGTGATGGAAATGCCCCTGCCGGACAACACCATCCCCATGATGACTGGCTGGGGACCGCACGGGCCAATCGAAATGGGCGGCATGTTCTCGGTCGTGAAAGTCCGGGAAGGGATCAATGGCGACGATTACTCGGATCCCGGCTGGTATGAAAACCCTCCCGGAGAACAGGCCTTTGAGTGGACCGGCGAGCTACCCGAAATCTCAAAGGCCGCTGATGCCTCAACAAGGATCACCCCAAAACCTGTTTTCACAAAAATGAGCGAGGACAAAGCGTGACCTAAAATAACTAATTATATCAATATACTAAGAGTTTTTTGACTGCATGTCGGCATAATTACAGCAGCCCAAAGAATTGAATCGAACACCTAGATTAATCCAGACAAAGGTAAAACCATGAAGAAAACACTCTTGCTCATCTCCGTCCTGGCAATGTCTGCAGGCACCGCATTTGCTTCGGGAACACATTCCGATGGCCATGATGACATGATGAATGTCGGAACACCTGGCACTGCGTCAAAAGTGGATCGCACCATCGAAGTCACCATGAAGGAGACAGACGACGGCGACATGATTTTCGAGCCGGACAACCTCCTAATCAAGAAGGGCGAAACAATCCGTTTTGTCATATTGAATGCCGGTGAACTGGAACACGAGTTCGTGCTCGATGGCCATGAAGAAATCATGAAACACAAGGCTTTGATGGAAAGGATGCCGGAGATGGAACACGACGATCCAAACGCTGTTCGGCTTATCGAAGGCACACAGGGGGAAGTGATCTGGAGCTTTGCCAATTCCGGCGCCTTTGAATTCGCCTGCCTGATCCCCGGTCACTATGAGGCCGGCATGAAAGGCAGTATCGCGGTCGCTGCAAGATAATAATCCACTCTCAGAACCGAAAGGAACCAAACAGATGAATACTCTGATCAAAGCAGCTGCCATTTTTGCACTGACGATGACAATGGCCACTTCGGCCCTTGCAATTGACTACACCAAGGGTGTCGTCAAGAAAGTTGACCTGAAACAAAAGAAGGTCACCGTTATTCATGAAGAGCTGATCAATCTCGACATGCCGGCGATGACCATGGTCTTCAGGACCGCTGATGAAACCATGCTGCAGATGTTGCAGGAAGGCCAGAACATCGAGTTTGTAGCCGAACGCGTCAAAGGCAAGCTGACGATTGTTGAGTTAAAGTAAATACAAGTTACAGGCAGGGGAACAAATCCCCCTGCCCGTACGATGCAATTCTGTTGCTTCGCAATCGAGTATACCCTCAGGCTGAATAGGGCTGGATGCAGGCCCACCCATTCGAAAGACGAATTCGAAATGACAAGATTACCCGAATTCTCCCTCATCATTTTCTCTTTCCTGCTGCACTTCGTTTGGGAGTTCTGGCAGGCACCGACTTACTCAGGCATGGCTGAGATGAACCATTGGGATGGCATAAAACTGTGCACATCGGCAACATTTGGCGATGTCGGATTCGCGCTCACGGCGTTTTGGATAACCAGTGGACTTGCACGGACCAGGCAATGGTTCCGCAAGCCTGCGGCCTGGCAGACGGTTGTTTTCCTGGGAGTGGGAATCGCGCTGACGATTGGTTTTGAGTATTATTATACGGCTGTTTCGTTGCGCTGGACCTATTCGGAATTAATGCCCCTGGTGCCGCCATTCCAGACGGGGCTGAGTCCCCTGCTGCAATGGATATTCATTCCAATCGCCGTCTTGTGGTTCATGCGCAGACAAACGCCTGTGCCCGCACCAACCGAACGCTGATCCCTTGCAAAGCCCGCCGTCCGCAATGAACTGGTGGCGAATGATACGCGACGCCCAATCACGCTCATTCAGTCTTCTGGGCAAGCAGGATCGTTTGAAAATAGCACTGCGGGTCTTCGATGACAAAGTCTTTGATGGCAAGCTGATTTACCAGAAGAATTGAGGCATATTCGTCGGGTGACAGGCTGGCATGATAGATGCGATCGTCACCCACCTGACCGACGGCTTCGCCGTTTTCCGGACCGACCGTCAACATCAACCGACCGTTGGTTTCAAGGTGCCTGGCCAACCTTGGAAGCACGTCGCGCTGCTCCGGACGCGTGAGATGAAAAAAGCTGTTCCAGCCGATGATCCCGTCGAATGTTTCATTCAGATCGAGGCCGCGCATATCACCTTCGCGCCAGTCACCATCGGGCATGACGTTTTTTGCAAGTTGAATCATGGCGGCTGATGCGTCCAATCCCGTGACTGCAAACCCCTTCCCGATGAAATAGGCCGCAATGGGCATGCCAGCGCCGCACCCCAGATCAAGGATTTTTCCTCCCGGCGGCAAACCGTCGAGGAAGCGATCCAGCCAAAGCCTCTCATGAAGGCCTTTTGGACGTTCGGCATCGAACCGCTGCGCATTGCGCTCATAGACCGCCTGCGTCCGACTTGCGAGACGGCTAAGGTCATCATCCGTCATGGCGCATCGCCTACTTCACGGGATTTGTACCGAACATCTTGCGCAGAGCCCTTGCCCGTGCCCGCACGGAGGCTGCCGGATCGATTTCCATTGCATCAAGATGTTGCAAAATTTCCGGCTCTTGTCCGGCGTTTGGCAGATGGCACAGACCATCCAGGGCCCAGGCGCGCAGGAAAGGCCGCTGGTGATTCAACAGGGGGCTGAGCCAAAGGCGTAACGCAAAAGCCTGCCCTGGTGACAGGTGAAAATGCCGAATGCACTGGCACAGATGCAGCCGGGCCGGCCAGGACTGAACGTCATCAAGAGATGCAATCAGACGGTCAATCAACGGAGCGGACAATTGCACGCCTGCCTCGAGTTCGGCCTTGAGTATCCACGTTGCGCCATCAGCAATAGCCGGCCGTTGATCGCAACACAATCGGATCAGATCATCCTGGAATCCCGCCGCCGTCCGACAGGCGATCCTGGCTTCAGACAGGATTGACACGGCAACACCATCATAATCCTGCAGCCGGCGCTCAAGTGTCGTTTTGCCTGCCATATTGCAACCGCTCCGCTGCGCATGCGTGATCAATGTCATGTATCAGGCTATCGTGAAGCGTCGGATTTTTCCAGCAACGGAAAATATGCGCTGGCGACTGGCCGGATCTGATTGGTCAAAAACCTGAAGATATAGAACTGTCCCTATGGGCCGATCGTGTACCGGCCCATATTTTGCCTGCTATTTGGTCTTTTTTACCACGCCGACATTGAGCGGCTTTCCGGCCTTTGAGTCTGCTGTTCCGGAGATTTTGGCCTTGACCTGCTTTGGCTTCCTGGCCTCTTTGTTGCCCCGGTTATTGTCGCCTTTTGACATTGAACTTCCTTCCTGAAAACGCAAGGCCCCTTAAAAAGGGCTTCACGCCGTCCCGATGCGGGTTGCCACCTGACACGCGGGATCGCGTGCATGGTGGTTCAAAATCGGTCGCTGGATGCCCAACGTCTGATCTGAACCGGGACTTGTTGAATATATCATCATTTGAAGGCCGCGATACCAGGTTCCTGTCTTTGTTTTTTAAAGGAACACCTTCAGCGATCCACAGAGCCCGCCAGATGGTCTGGCCTGGAAAGATTGCCAGCGTGTCGCAGCGATGACCTGAACGCACGCCGACGATATTGCCTGAAACACCCCGGAGGGATAAGATGTTGCCGGAAACCGGGTCTCAGGTGGGAATGCCGGTTGAAACGAATATCCTCATGGGAGTGCGTTGCAATGACCCTTCTGAGCATGGAAAACCCGGTTTTCGTCACCTACGTCATTGCTGCGGCGATCATGATTCTGAAGCTGATGGGGCAGGGATGGATAACGGTCTCCAGAATGATCGGAAGCGATGCCGGGTTGTTGAACCCCGAGGATCTCCAGCCCGGACCGACAAACCGCAATCCGCGCCCCGAGCAGCTTGAGCCGAATGAGCATGTCGAACGGTCGCGGCGCATGCAGCGCAACGATCTGGAAAACATCCCGGCTTTCCTCGCGGCCGGCCTGATCTTCGTGGCGGCCGGACCATCCCTGCTGCTGGCGAATATCCTGATGTATGCCTTTGTCGCTGCCCGCCTTGCACACACGATCGCCTATGCGACCCGGCAACGCCATGAAGTGCGTGCGACTTTCTTCTCGATTGGCTCGATCATTGTCATCATCATGGCGGCCTACGCTCTGGTCGCCGCTGTTCTGTAATCCGCCCACCGCCGCCGGCTATGCGGGCCAGACCTGCCTGATTCCCTGCCTGATGATCAATCTCTTGCCCGTATAGTCCGACTGGATCGCAAAAATGAATCGTCGCGCCAGCGTTATTGTCCCGATAATTGCCAGAGTCTTTTCCAGACGCCTGTCGTCGGCGCTCCAGACTTCAACCTTGTAGCTCAGTTCGCTCAGGGGATTATTGTGATTGGAATCCATAAACGGCCCTCGTTTTGATGTTGATTCGCCGCAAGGCCCGATCAATAGTGCAAGAACTGTCTGACGCAAGGGATCACAGGATGTGCGGCCGATTTATTACCACCGGGACGTGGGCACAATATCGCCGGTACCTGAGTATATTGCCGCCGGAGGTCGACGGTCGCAACGGACCGCAGCCCAATTACAACACGGCGCCCACCAGCGAACTTGAGATCATCACCCGCCATGAAGGCGAAATCACCATAGAGCCGGTGCGATGGGGTTTGATCCCCCATTGGGCCAAGGACAGCAAAGTGCGCGCCATGATCAATGCCAGGGGTGAGACGGTTGCAGACAAGCCGTTCTTTCGCACTGCCTTTGAGCATGGCCGCTGCCTGATACCGGCAACCGGCTATTATGAATGGCGCACGGAAAACAAGGTCAAGCAACCCTATCTGATCCACCTGCCCGGCGATGCGCCCGTTTTCGAGCCCTTTGCCTTTGCCGGCATCATGTCCACCAACAAGGTCCTGGACACCCGGACATTCGCAATCATCACACTGGCAGCGGATGAAAGCGTTGCGGATATCCACAATCGCATGCCGGTGATTTTCAAAGGGGATGTTCTGGACGCCTGGCTCGATGCGGAAACCGGCAAGGCAGAAGCGCTTGACCTGCTGCAGCATAACCGCGGCGGGGAGCTGGTCTGTTACCCGGTATCAAAGGACGTCGGAAATGTGGCCAACAAGGGACCGGAACTGATTGAAAAGGCGCAGTGAGCGCATGGTTGACGGCAATCTTATGGGTTGATGATCGCGGGCCACTTTGCCCCTTACGAAGCCGCCAACTGCCTGGCTTGAAACCTGTTTTTCCAACTTTCTTGAAAGTCCATATAGCAGGCTCGTCGAGGTACCCCGTCATACCCTCGACAGCAAATGGGCCTGCATGATGCCCGCGAAGCGCTGCATCATGCGCTGCAGATAATCCGGATCGGAAACGAAGCGTTCGTGGATCAGCAAGCCGCGGATGAAGGTCCGGTTGATACTCCACAGCAGCGCAGCGTCGTCGTCGTCGGTTTCGGAACCCTGATAGTGCTCACGGATGGCGGCAGAATTTTGCGCATCCCAATTGTGCAGGCCCTCGGCGAGGACATCGTAGAGATCCCGGTCGGTGCGGCAGGCAACGAGGATTTCGACAAATGCCCTTCCTTGCGGCGTATTGGCGATGTCCGTCCAGGATTTCATCAGAAGATCGGAAACAGAGTCCGCCTGGGCCGAGTGGCCGGCCGTCTGCCGCTCGGCTTTCATTGAACGCAGCGGCTGCGCCGCAGCATGCAGCAGACGCATCGCGGTTTCGGCGACAAGCGCCTGTTTGGTTGGAAAGTGGTGGGTGAGTGCGCCGCGCGACACTCCGGCGCGTTGCTGGATGCGGTTGATCGAGGTGGCCGCATAACCCAGCTCGTCAATACAGGAAACCGCTGCGGCGCAGATCCGGCGTTTCATCGCCCGGGCCTTGATGTCTTTTTTGGACGGCGGTGGCGGATTTTCCATCTGTTCGTTTCCGGCCATTGCTGCAGCGTCCATCACAATCCCCTGTCCCGCCTCTCTATATCGCCTTGACAGTCGATCTGACAAGACATTAGAAACAGAATGTTCGGTCTGTTATTTACCGTTCTGGCGCGGGAGAAAATATTGGCTCAGGATCGGTTGATTATCGGTGGCGCAAGCGGTTTCTGGGGCGAAGCGCCGCATGCGACCGGGCAATTGCTGACCTTTGAAGGCCTCGATTTTCTCGTCTATGATTACCTCGCCGAAATCACCATGTCGATCATGGCGCGGGCCCGCATGAAGGATCCATCTCTCGGCTATGCGGTTGATTTTGTCACCGATGCCATGGCCGGCAATCTTGCCGCAATCGCCGCAAAGAATGTGCGGGTGTTGTCCAATGCGGGCGGCGTCAATCCGGGCGCCTGTGCGGATGCGCTTTGCAAAGTGATCGAAAAGGCAGGACTGGACCTCAAGGTCGCTGTGGTCACAGGCGACGATCTGATCGACCGAGCCGGGGATTTTGCCCCTTGCAAAGAGATGTTTGACGGCTCACCCTTTCCGCAAGCAGACAGGATTGCATCCATCAACGCCTATCTCGGGGCATTCCCCATCGCGGCGGCGCTTGACGCAGGTGCTGACATCGTCATCACTGGACGTTGCGCCGACAGCGCCCTGGCGCTGGCAGCCGCAATCCATCATTTCGGCTGGACCCACCGCGATTTTGACCTGCTGGCGGCGGGATCGCTCGCCGGGCATCTGCTGGAGTGCGGCCCGCAATCGACCGGCGGCAATTTTACCGACTGGGAAAAGGCCGGCAATCTTGCCGAAATCGGCTATCCCGTTGCGATGATTGATCCTGATGGCAGCATTATTATCACCAAGCCGCCTGGAACATCTGGTATTGTCTCACCTGCATCGGTGGGCGAACAATTGCTTTACGAGATTGGCGACCCGAAAGCCTACCATCTACCCGACGTGATCGCCGATTTCTCTGATGTTTACGTCAGTCAACTGACTGATAATTGTGTACGGATCAGCGGCTCACGCGGTCGCCCGCCATCCGGCAAATTGAAAGTATCCGTGATCTTCATGGATGGTTATCGCGCGGGGCTTGTCTTCCAGTTCAATGGACGGGAGGCGCGTGGCAAGGCGCAGGCCTTTGTAGACGCCGCACTGCAGCGGACGCGCAGGACATTGGCGACCATAGGCGCTGCGGACTTCGATGATGTCTGCATCGAGTTTTTTGGTGGCGTTCCGGCGGGTGCACACCACGAAGAGATTTCGGTAAAAGCAGCAGTGCGCCATCGTGATGCCCGGGCGGTCGGGCTTTTCCTGAAGGAACTGGTTGGCACGGCGCTGGCAACACCGCCGGGCCTGCATTTTTTTACCGGTGGCGGACGGGCGCGGCCTTCGCCGGTCGTACGGCTTTTTTCGATGCTTATCGATGCCCATGACGTGCCTGTTGCGGTCAGCCTGAACGAGAGGGATATTGGTTACGACGCGGCCCCAACAGTCCTTGTTGATGACCATGCGCCTGAACCGCCCATTCCGCCGGAGGCCATTGTTGCCGGTCAGTTGCTTGTCAACCGGTATCTCGAAGATCTCGCCTGGGCGCGCTCGGGCGACAAGGGCAATGATGCCAATATTGGTGTCATCGCGCGCGATCCTGCCTATCTGCCCTGGATCTGGCGTGCACTGGATGAACAGACCATTGCGGCGGCCTTTGCGCCGAACCTCAAAGGGTCTATTGAGCGGTACTATCTTCCGGGAATTCATGGCATGAATATCGTGCTGCATGCGGTGCTCGGTGGCGGCGGCGTCATGAGCCTGCTCAATGATGCACAGGGCAAGGCTATTGCGCAAACATTGCTGTCGCTGCCGGTGGAATTGCCGGAGGCGCTGCTTTCGAACACCAACAAGGGGAATTGCTGATGGGCTTTGTCAGCCAGATACAGACCGGATCTGACGGCTTTGAACAGAACCGTGCAGACATGCTAGCCCTGGTTGACCGCCTGCGGGAACTGGAAGCGCGCGCTGTTTCCAATTCCGAGCAGCGACGTGCACGTTTCGAGGAACGCGGGCAGATCACGCCGCGCGAACGGCTGGCGCGGCTGCTGGATCCGGGCATGCCTTTCGTGCAACTGCATACGCTTGCCGGCTATCTCGTCGACAGTAAGGATCCGCAAAAAACCATTCCCGGTTCATCGCTGATCGTCGGAATCGGCTTCGTCGCCGGTGCGCGCTGCATGATCTGGGTGGATGACAGCGGCATCAAGGCCGGGGCCATGGGCAAGATGAGCCTTGCGGCTGTGATGAACATTCAGGACATGGCGCAGCGCCATAAATTGCCGCTCATTCATCTGGTCGAGAGCGCCGGGGCCAATCTGGTGGAATATCAGGTCGAGGGCTGGGCCCGGGCCGGGGCAATCTTTCGCAACCTGGCAACACTCAGCGCTTCCGGCATCCCCACCATCTCCGTGTTGCATGGCCCGTCAACGGCCGGCGGGGCCTATATGCCGGGCCTCTCTGACTATGTGATCGGGGTCAGGAAAAACGGCATGGCGGCGCTGGCCGGCGCCGCACTTGTGGCCGCCGCCACCGGCGAACAGGCTGATGACCGCGCATTGGGCGGCTCGGAAATGCATGCGTGCAAATCCGGACTGGTCGAATATCTGGCAGAGGACGACGCCCATGGCGTGGCGCTGGCCCGCGATGTGGTGGGCCGCATTGACTGGAACAGCAGGCTCAAGCCGCTGTCCAAACGTGTTTTCGACGAGCCGCAGCACGACCCGGACGAATTGGCCGGCGTGGTGCCCATCGACTACCGCATTCCCTATGATGTGCGCGAGGTGGTGGCACGGATTGTCGACGGATCGGACTTTACCGAGTTCAAGCCGCGTTATGGAGCGGCGACAATCTGCATTCAGGCGGCAATCAACGGCATCCATTGCGGCCTGATCGGCAACAATGGCCCGATCGACCCGGCGGGCGCGACCAAGGCTGCGCAGTTTCTGCAACTGTGTGACCAGTCGGATCTGCCGGTCATCTTCCTCAACAATACGACCGGCTACATGGTGGGCACCGAATATGAGCAGGCCGGCATGATCAAACACGGCTCGAAGATGATCCAGGCGGTGGCCAATATGCGGGTGCCGCGCATCACACTTTATATCGGCGCCAGTTTCGGGGCGGGCAATTACGGTATGGCGGGCCTCGCCTTTGAACCGGATTTCATTTTTGCCTGGCCCAATGCGACCACCGGCGTGATGGGCGGCGAACAGGCCGCTGGCACCATGACGATGGTTGCAAGAGCTGGTGCAAAGCGCAAGGGCCTGCCGGTCGACGAAGACCTGCTGGCGCAGCAACACAAGATGATCGCCGCGCATTTCGATCAGCAGTCCGATGCCTTCTACACGTCCGGGCGCTGCCTTGACCATGGTGTCATCGACCCACGCGACACGCGCCGCATTCTGGGTTTCTGCCTTGAGACATGCCTGGAATCGCGAAACAGACTATTGCAGCCCAATTCCTTTGGTGTGGCACGGATGTAGGAGTGCAATCATGAGCAGACTTCCCGAGACCGGCGCCCTTGACCTTGAACTGGAGGACGGCTGGCTTACCATCTGGTTCAATCAGCCGGAAATCCGCAATCCGCTGACCAACGAGCGGGTCAATGATCTTTTTGCCGTGTGCAAGGCCATCCACAATCGCCGCGATATCCGCGGTGTCACCTTTCGCGGCCAGGGCGGTATCTTCTGCGCCGGCGGTGACCTGAAAGCATTCAGGACGGCTTTTCACGGCAGCGCCACCCGCGAGGATGTGGTCAAACTCAGCCTTTCGGGCGCTGCATTGTTTGATGTGATCAATGCATTGCCGCAGGTAACCATCATGGCCATTGAAGGGGCGGCCATGGCGGGCGGTTTCGGGCTGGCCTGCGTCGGCGATCTGGTGATCGCTGATGAAGACGCACGGTTTTGCCTGAGCGAGACGATGATCGGCCTGACACCGGCGCAGATTTCCGCCTTTGTGCTACAAAGAATGGGGCCCCGGAAGGGACGCCGGGTGATGTTGCTTGCCTCCACCATGAAAGGTGCAGAAGCGGTTGAAGCCGGGCTTGTGGATATTCTGGCGGACGGACCGCAAGCCATGGACAGCGAGATTGACCGCATCAAGGCACAGGTGATGCGCTGCGCCCCCGGCGCCGTGGCAGCCACCAAGAACCTGATTTTGGCACTGCCAAATCTGACCCGCGAAGAGCAGAAGCAGATGGCAGCCGAGACCTTTGCCGACTCCATGATGTCGGATGAAGGACGCGAAGGCATTGCCAGTTTTTTTGAAAAACGCAAACCCAATTGGGCGGAGGACTGAGGACGGTGGCTTTTGACTCGATCCTTGTCGCCAATCGCGGCGAAATCGCCTGCCGGATCATCCGGACCGCCCACGATCTCGGCCTGCGGACCATCGCGGTCTATTCCGAGGTGGATGCCAAAGCACCGCATGTGGCGCTTGCCGATGAGGCCGTGCTGATCGGTCCGGGTCCGGCTATTGAGAGCTACCTGAACATTGAGCGGATCCTTGATGCGGCAAAGGCAAGTGGTGCTGCCGCCATTCATCCCGGCTACGGATTCCTGTCGGAAAATGAGCTGTTTGCCGAAGCGGTGGACGAGGCCGGGCTGGTCTTTATCGGCCCGCCCGCCAGCGCCATCCGGCAGATGGGCAACAAGGCCGAGGCCAAACGGCTGATGGGTGCTGCCGACGTGCCCTGCGTGCCCGGTTTTGATGTTGACGAGCGGGACAAAGACGCCGTGATGAGGGCCTGCCATGAACTCGGCTTTCCGGTGATGGTCAAGGCAGCGGCCGGTGGCGGCGGTCGCGGCATGCGGTTGGTGCAAGGTGAAAGCGACCTTGCCGCAGCCCTGTCGATGGCCCGATCGGAAGCGCTCAACGCATTTGGTTCCGGCGCGTTGATCATCGAAAAGGCGATAGAGCGGGCCCGTCATGTCGAAATACAAATCTTTTCCGACAATCATGGCCATTGCATCCATCTGGGCGAACGCGACTGTTCAGTGCAGCGCCGACACCAGAAGGTCATCGAGGAAGCCCCCTGCCCGGCAATGAATCCCGATCTGAGAGAGCGCATGGGCAAAGCCGCTGTCGCTGCGGCCCGGGCGGTGAATTACCGTGGTGCCGGTACGGTTGAATTTCTGCTGGACGCATCCGGTGAATTCTATTTTCTGGAAATGAATACCAGGCTGCAGGTCGAGCATCCGGTAAGCGAAATGGTCACCGGACTTGATCTTGTCGCCATGCAGATTGCGGTTGCCCAGGGTGAGCCGCTGGCTTTGGCGCAGCACGATGTGCGCATCCGTGGACACGCTATTGAAGCGCGACTTTATGCAGAGGACCCGGCCCGTGACTTCCTTCCGGGAACGGGCCCTATTGCATTGTGGCGACCGGCATCCGGCAAGGGCATTCGCATTGATTGCGGCATCAAAACCGGGTTGGACGTGTCGCCCTACTACGACCCTTTGCTCGCCAAGATCATAGCCTGGGGAGAAACGCGGGAGATTGCCCGCAACCGACTGGTCATGGCCATCCGCGATAGCGTGCTGCTGGGACCGGTCACAAACAGTGCATTTCTGGCCGATATCATCGCAATGGAGGATTTCACACAATGTGAGGCCACAACGGCCTTCCTTGGCGACAATTATCCAGACGGTGTCCCGGCGACGGTTCCGGGCAGCCTGGAGGTTGCCCTTGCCGCAGCCTTGAGTTTGCGGGCAGAGCAGAATGCCGCCTTTGGCAGGGCCCCTTATGTTTCGCCAACACAGCTTGGCTGGTCGAGTGCGGCGCTTTTACCCACGCCGGTTCATCTGCGTGATGCACATGCGGAATATGAACTCACCGCCAGCTGTAAAGGTGATGTCTGGACCGTAGGCGTTGGCAAGGAGCAATTTGCAATCACGCTCGAAGAACGCGCCGACCAGGCATTTCGCGCCCGTGTCAATGATCGTACGATCGATGTTGTTGCGGTCATTTCCGACAAGGCGGATATCCTGCTGGCTGCCGGCGCAAGGCGCTTTGCCTTCCAGCGCATCTATGCCGGCGACCATACGGAGGCTGCTGCAACTGGCGGACGGGTACTTGCACCCATGCCGGGTCTGGTCGTCGAATTGCTGGTGCGCGAGGGCCAGGAGGTTGCCAAAGGCGAGGCTCTGGCGATTCTGGAAGCCATGAAAATGCAGCATCGGATTATCGCACCGGTGGACGGTATCGTGAAACAGATCGGCGTAAAACCGGGCGAGCAGGCTGGATCCGACGATCTGATGTTCGATATCGAAGACGCTGAAAAAGCGGAGGATTGAATGGAACAGGCAACAGATTTTCTGGCCGAATGCGATGCGCTGGCCGCGATCCTGCATGATCTTGATGATCAGGCATGGGACAGGCCGACGCAATTCAAGGGCTGGACCATCAATGATGTGATCGTCCACCTGCATTTCTGGAACCGCGCTGCTGACCAGTCATTAACATTCCCGGACGGGTTTCAGGAGACCTTGCGTTCCTCTATCGCGGCCAGTATCGACTCCGGCATGCGCGTCGTCGAGAATGCCGCGGTGCATGAACGCGGCGGCAAATTGCTGTCCGTCTGGCAGAACCTTTATCGCGACATGGGCAAGCGGTGGGCGCTGCTCGATCCGAAACAGCGGGTCAGGTGGGTGGGACCGGAGATGTCCGTGCGCTCGTCCATGACCGCACGGCAGATGGAAACCTGGGCCCACGGCCATGAGGTGTTCGACCTACTGGGAAAGACACGCCAGGAGACCGACCGGATACGCAACATTGTGGTTCTTGGGGTCAATACATACGGCTGGACCTTCAAGGTGCATGGCCTGCCAGCGCCTGAAACGATGCCCTTTCTCCGATTGTTCGCCCCTTCCGGTGCCGTCTGGGACTATGGTGACCCTGACCAGCCCGATCGCATTGAAGGACAGGCCGTGGAATTTGCGCAGGTGGTCACCCAAACCCGTTCTGTGGCGGATACGCAATTGTCTGTTCGCGGACCCATTGCGACACAATGGATGGTCCATGCGCAATGTTTTGCCGGCCCGCCGGAAACGCCACCGGCTCCCGGAAAACGTTTCCGTCGTGAACCCTGACAATCAGGCGGTTCAACTTCAGAGCGCCATAATGGCCTTGCGCAGAGCTGTATAGCCACTGCATCGGCACAGATTGCCGGCCAGAACGGTCTCCAGCTCCTGCCGCTCCAGCTTGTCTCCGTCCGGTGCCCGTTCCAGCAAAGCCACCAGCGAGATCAGCAGGCCCGGAGCGCAGTAGCCGCATTGGATGGCGCCATTTTCTCGAAGGCGGTCAATAATGGCATCCGCGCGTGCGCCCAATCCCTCGGCGGTAACCACGTCCGTGCCATCCATCTTGGCGGCAATCAGCAGGCAGGCATTGGCCGCCTTGCCAGCAACAAGGATTGTGCATGCACCGCAACGCCCGATGGCACAAGATGTCTTGACGCTTTCCAGGCCGCATTGTTCAGCCAGAATTTTGGTCGCCTTGTCGACGGGATTGACCTGTTGATTTTGCCGCTTGCCATTGAGCGTAAAGGAAATTCTCATATCACGCGTCCTTGCCTGGCGAGCACGTCCAGCACCCATTCGGGTCGTACCGGCAAATGTTTTGGAGCGGCGTCCAACGCGCTGGCGATGGCATTGGCAATGGCCGGTGCCGCCGCATTCAGCCCGATTTCACCACTGCCACGGATACCCACCGGATCATCAGGCGCAAGCCAGGTCACCGGAAGAACATTGATATCCGGCACATCGGCAATGGTCGGGATGAAATAGCTGTCGAAATTGCTCGCCATGACCGTACCCTCCTCATAGGGTTGGTGCTCGGTGAGACAGAACCCCAGTGCCTGTGCGCCGGCACCGGTCATCTGACCTTGAAAGGCCAGAGGACTGATCGGCGGACCGCAGGCGGGCAGCAGGTCAAGGCCGGTGCAGACAACCTGTCCGGTCCATCGGTCGACCCGCACGCGTGCCCGTGCCGCACACACGGTAAACAGCGTGTGCACATTGGCGCCCGCTTGCATGGTTTCAATGCCCGGTATGCCGATCTGTGTGACGATTTCGCCAGCACTGGCTGCAAGCTGGCTCAAGGACAGATCAGGTTTGTTTTGGGGCCCCAAGCGACGATAAAAACCACCCGGTCCAAGCCGCAGATCATCTGGCGAGATTTGCAAAATTATAGCGGCCGAGGCGTTGAGTTTTTCAAGGAACGGCGACCTTCCGGCACGTATCAGACGCAGCGCGATCTGCGTGCCGCGTGATGCAGAGGTCGGGCCGCTGTCTGCGCCTGCATCGGTAGACCCGGTTGCGCAGGCAATGTCGGCATCATCGAGATCGAACGATGCAAGAAGGGTATTTCTGACAGTGGTTTCCAGCCCCTGCCCCATTTCGACAAGGGAACTTTGAAACGCGACCCGACCATCAGGGGTCAGAGCCAACACGCCGCTGGCGCCATTGGGGCCACCTCCGGCAAAGCCTTCACCCTTGCGCACAAGCGCATAGCCGGTGCCACTGAGATAACGCTGCGATGGCGTCTCGTCGCGCCAGGCCGGTAGCGAAGACAAGGCGTCGGCGACCTTTGGCAGTTCCGGCTGGGGAATGATGGCCTGACCGAGTGGTCCCGGATCATTTGCACCGGCCAGATTGATCCGCCGGAATGTCAGCGGATCATGGCCGGCCTTGCGCGCCAGAATATCGACGGCAAGTTCGATGGCCGTCAGGGTCTGTAGCGCGCCGAAACCACGAAAGGCACCACCGACGCCATTGTTGGTATAGGCAAGACGCCCCCTCAGGTTGACGGATCTGAAGGCATAGGCGCTCTGGATGCACTCCATTCCGGTATCCAGCACCTCCGGGCCAAAGCTTGCATAGGCGCCATTATCAACCAGCACATCGGCCGCAAGCGCCAGCAGGCGACCCGCCCGGTCGCAGCCGATCTTGAGCGCAATCTCGAAGGGATGGCGTGTTGTGGCAAATGCCATGCTTTGCGACCGTTCCAGAACCAGCCTGACCGGTCGCCTGGCGGTCCAGGCCAGCAGCGCGAGGACGGGCTGGATATGAATTTCCTCCTTGCCGCCATAGCTGCCGCCGATGGGTGAACCGATGACGCGGACGTCTCTTTCAGGCAGCCCCAGCATGCTGGCGATCAGACTGCGCGTATAAAACGGGCTGTGGGTGGCTGCACGCAGTTCGATGCCGGTCGGCGAAGGGATGCAGATGCCACCTTCCAGTTCCATCGCAGCCGGAACCTGACGCGGGGTCGTGAGTCGATGGTCGATGACATGAGCGCATTCCTCAAAGTCTGCATCGACTTTACCCCTTGAATAGATGAAGCTGGAGCAAAGATTGCCTGAATCATGCAGTTTCGCTGCGCCCTCGTTCAGCGCATCCCCTGGCGCGCTTACAATCGGCAGAGGTTCCAGTTCAAATGCGATCAGGGCAAGGGCCGCATCGGCAATCGCCTTTGTCTCGGCGGCAACGGCAGCCATCGGCTCGCCCTGAAATCGCACTATTGAGCGCGCCAGTGGCGGACGGTCCAAAATGCCTGTTCCCATCAAAAAATCGGGGGGAACATCCGCAGCCGTCACAACCGCATGCACGCCGTTCAGCGACCGGGCAGCCGAGACATCGAGCCGCCGAATGGTGGCATGCGCCAGCGGGCTTGTCAGCAGCGCGCCATGCAGCGTGCCTACCGGTTGGCCTTCCGCCAGATAGCGAAAGGAGCCACGCAATTTTTCTTCCAGACCCGTCACCGCGTTCATGCCATGTCCTGTTGAGCAAGTTGCGCCAGATGACCGCGCAACAAATTGTGGGCGACCGTTTTCAGGTGGATGTCTGTGTCTCCGGTGAACAGCGCATCATCCAAAGGTCCGTTCATTGGCCATGAGGTTTCGACAAGCACCACCGGATGGCCCGCCAGACGAACCGCCAGCCTCACGCTTTGCCGCCCGACACAGCCAGCCACGACGACGCGGGCAGGACTGAATGCCTGCCTGTGCCCAAGCTTCTCAACAAAAATTCGGCTTTCTTGCAGCGCCGGAACGATGATTGAAACCAGCAGGTCGTCCGACCGGTCGGATGTGATCTGCCCCAGAGATTGGGCCCGGCCATTGCCAGCGAAACGAAGTTTTGCATCCACAGCGGCAAACAGCACTTCCAGATCGCCGGCGCCCCAAAGCAGGTTGCCGCCAAGGCTTGCCTGATTGCGCATTGCTGTGGAACCGACATATCCGAGGAAATCAGCGAACCTCGGCATTTGCCCGGAAATGAGCGGATTGAGGCGCAAACGTTCGAGCGGAGCGTTGGCGGCCAGGACCATTGATCCACTATCCGCAAGGCAAACATCCGGTCCGAAATCAAGCCCTGATATGTCGATGATCGTTTGTTCCGGGCCTTTGACGCCCCAGCCAAGCTGCGCTGCCGTCAATCCGCAACCGTACATGCCGGCTGCCCCCAAAGAGGCCTTGATGCTGATGGCGTCTTCCATATCAGCCGGCCGAACATAGGCTGTGTCGACGTTCATTTTTCTGCCCAGAAACCTTCCTGCAGCGCAGCGGCTTCGTCTGCGAGCAAGGGGCCGACCACCTCTATATCGCGCTGGCCGGCCGCAAACACGGTTCGGCATGGCAGATCAAGCGTCGGATTTTCGTCATGATTGCCGGTCTGGATCTTGAGATCGTGTTCGCTCTGGCCAAAAACGACCCGACCTATACCGGCCCAGTAAACCGCCCCGGCACACATGGCGCAGGGCTCGGCGGAGGTATACATCGTGCATTTGGACAAAAACTCCACATCCCAGCCCCTGCTGGCACGCGAGGCCAGAATGCGTTCGGCATGGGCGGTCATGTCATGGCCGTCCGTGGCAAAGGCATTGCCCTGTTCCAAAAGGACGTCACCTTCGGGGCCAACCATGATGCAGCCGAACGGGTGCTGTCCCTTGTCTCGGGCAGCCGCCGCCACGGCGAATGCCATGCGAAGGTATTTTTCGTCTTGGGTCTGGGAGTGGTTCATTGCATTACCTTTCATTCTTTGGAAGGGACCAGGGCGCAAAGCGCTTTTGCAGGAAACCGACCGTGCGAAACAGCAGCATGCTCAGGATCACCAGAAAAACGAGCCCGGCAAAAGCCTGCGGAATTTTGAAAAATGAGGTCGAAAACGAAATGAAGAATCCCAGCCCCTTGTCGGCAGCGACGAATTCGGCCACCACCGCACCGATCACGGCAAGGGTTGTCGAAATTTTCAGCGCCGAAAAAATATAGGGCAGCGCATAGGGAAGGCGCACCTGCATGACCTCGCGTCGCGTTCCCGCGCGCAGCGACCGCGACAGTTCAATCAGTTCTTCGGGCGTTGCCAGCAGACCGGTGGTGGTCGAAACGACAATCGGGAAAAAGGTGATCAGAAAGGTGATCACAATACGCGGCAGATCGCCTGCACCAAGGGTCACCACGATGATCGGCGCCACCGCGACAATCGGCGTCGATTGAATGATGATAAGCGCCGGATAGAGGGTCCGTGCCAGAAACCGGGATTTGGCCAGCCCGACGGCCAAGGGAATGCCGATGGCGATGGCCAGCAGATAGCCGATCAGCGCCACGCGCATGGTCGCCCATATATGCCCGGCCCAGGTCGATGCTGCGACAGCAAAGCCATCGGCAATGATCCGGCTGGGTGCGGGAAGCAGGAAGGACGGAATGGAAAAGACACGCGTCGAGATTTCCCAAAGACAAATCAGCACCACGAATGCCAGCGCCGGGGTGAAGCGGTCGAGCAGACGCAGCACCTGCAGGCGCAGGCTCATTGCGGTCGCCCTGTCATAGAGATTGGTCATGATCCACCTATGCCGCGACGGGTTTGGAGAAGAGCCTGTTGCGAATGTGGTTCGCCAGACGGGTGAACTCCGGATCACCCAAGGTTTCCAGTGTCCGCGGCCGTTCAAACGGAACCTTTATTTCCTCGCGAATGCAGCCCGGCCGCTCGCTCATGACCAGAATCCGGTCGGAAAGAAGCAGCGCTTCGGGAATGGAATGGGTGATGAAAAGCACTGTTTTCGGCCGGTCGCGCCAGATGCGCAGCAGTTCGAAGCTCATCTCGTCACGCGTCAGGGCGTCAAGCGCCGAGAACGGCTCATCCATCAAGAGGATATCAGGATCAAGAAGCAGCGCCCGGGCAATGCCGACCCGTTGCTGCATGCCGCCGGATAGCTCATCGATACGCTTGTCGGCAAAATCGGCCAGCCCAACCAGGTCCAGCAACTCCAGGGCACGGGCCCTGTCCTTGCTCTCAACCCGACCGTATTTGTGGCGCATTGGAAAGGTCACATTGTTGATGACGGAATACCACGGCAAAAGCGTCGGCTTTTGAAAGACAATGCCGATCTCGTCCCGAGGCTCCTTGACCGGATATCCAAAGATCGACACCGAACCGCCTGTGGGGGCAATCAGGCCTGCCACGAGACGCAGAAGGGTTGATTTTCCGCAGCCGGAGGGGCCAAGCACCGACACGAATTCATGGCGGGCAACCGAGAATGTGAGATCTGACAGGGCATGAATCGGCGCACCATCATTGCCGGTGAAAACCTGTTCCACCGCGTCGAAGGTAATGGCTGGGGGCGTGTTCATGTTATTCCTTCCGGGGGCAAAACCGGGCGTCGGATGACGCCCGGCTGGAGACCTTCTGATCAAAAGTCCGCTGCGACCGCTGTGGTTGGATCCAACTTGTCCAGAGGGTACCCTTGCGCCTTGGCAACCCAGCCCCAGGATGCCTTCAGCAGTTCGGGTTTGAAGACACCCATGCCATCAGCCTCGGTGATTTCATTGACCATCAACGGAATGGACGCTTCCCACTGTTCCTGTGCAACCTGCTCGTCGACTTCGGGAACCATGGCCTTCAAGGCAGCAGCAGCACCCGCTGGATCATCAATCGCGGCAAGCGTTGCCTTCTGGTAGGCGGCGACCAGACGTTTGAGCACATCAGGACGCTCAGAGATCATCCGGTCGGATGTGAACAGAGAAAGCCCATAGCCCTCATAGCCATATTCAGACCAGGGCACCGCCTTGAAGGTTTTGCCGACTTCCTTGAGCGGCGCCATATAGGCCGGAGCGACGGTCAACCAGTTGATCGTGCCATCGACCTGACCGGTTGCCAGCATCGGCGCAAGCGCACCGGGATCGACTTTCAAGACTTCGACACTTGCCGGATCGATGCCATTGGCTTGCAGCACCAGCGGCCACGATACGTTGGAAGACGAGAATGTGGCGGTGGCCAGCTTTTTGCCAGCTACATCCTTGAGTGTTTCGATGCCCGAATCGCTGGTCGTGAAAATCGCATCCGGTTGCTTGGTGTAGATCGGCATCAAGGCCTTGACCGGCGCATCTTCTGCTGCCACGGCCTGCAGCAACGCGGAAAGACCGCCTGTTCCCACGTCGGCAGCGCCGGTGGCAAGTTTGGTGACAACGTCCGAAGATCCACGCCCAATGGCAACGGTCACGTCAAGTCCGGCATCGGCAAAGATGCCTTTCTCCACGCCATAATAGACGGCTGCCTTGTCGCCGGCCGGAAGCCAGTCGATCATGAAGGTGACCGCATCAGCGGCACGGCCGACGCCTGTGCTCAAGGCCACGGCAAATGCAGAAATCATCAGTTTTTTCAGGGTGGTTTGTTTCATCATCATACTCCAGTTTTTGATTGGGTGTTTTCGGATTTGCCCTGAGCAAACCGATCCGAGAGGTTGCAGTCGGTTTCCCCCAGCAGAAAGGGGATCAGGGAATTGGCAAGCAGATCAGGCGCACTGAGTTGCGGCGTGTGGCCGGTTGGCAGGGATACGACCAATGCCCCCGGAACCAGTTCCTGCATGCGCCGTTGCAGGAGCAGATCGATTGAACGGTCCTTTGTCGCCTCGACATACAACCTCGGCAGGCTGCCGAACCGCTCCGGCGTGAAGGTGGCATTGATCGCCCGGCCACCCTCGGGCTGGGGCGTCAGACGTTCAGCGGCACTTGTTGCAAGTTCCGTCGGGCAATCGCTGAACAGGATAGCTTTGGCCGCAGCAAGCGGAACGCTGCTTTGCTGACCGTCAGCTGACCATTGCAGTTCGCTGGTGATCCCGTATGAGATGGCCGCCGTTGCGGCGACATTCTTCTGAACCGTCGCAAAGGCCACTCCACTCGGCAACATCATCCCGGCAATGAAGGCAATGCGTGACACTTTCTCACGGAAATTTTCGGCGACTGCGGTGGCGACAATGCCACCAGCCGAGTGCCCAACCAGCGAAACCTTTCCAGGCAATTTTGCCAGAAGCTTGCCGATATGGTCCAGATAGGTCTGAAGCGATATCTCGGCACCGGTCGCAGACCCGTGGCCATTGCCCGGAAGATCCACTGCAACACAGACAATGCCAGCTGCGCTCAGATAGGGCACAAGCGCGTTCCACGCCCAGCTTCCCTGCCAGGCACCATGGATCAGGATCACCGTATCGGGAACTTCAGACATTTTCGGGTAAGGAGCAGCCGCCGCAGGAGGGGTCATGCGACATAGGTTTTCTTGTACATGGACTGCAGATGCTCCTCGACCGTTATCGGAGGGTATTTGGGTGACCCGCCCGGCTCGACGCAGGTCTCAATGCAACTGACGACGTAGTCCGGATTGCCGACATAGAAGAACGGGATGGAATAGCGTTCCCGTCCGGAGGCATTGACCACACGATGCAGCGTTGAACGGTAGGTGTCGTTGGTCCACCGGGCGATCATGTCGCCGAGATTGACAACAAATGCACCCGGAACCGGATTGGCATGGATCCAGCTTTGATTCTCATTGTCAAAGACCTGAAGCCCGCCGACATCGTCCTGCATGAGAATGGTCAGCCCGCCAAAATCAGTATGGGCGCCAGCGCCCTTTTCACCCTGGCTTGCGTCCGGGCGCTGCGGCGGATAATGCAACAGGCGCAGGGTCGCCATCGGGTCCTTGCAAAAGGGTTTGAAATGATCTTCCGGCAGATCCAGCGACAGCGCCATTCCCTGCATCAACCGTTCACCAAGGTCCTGCAGCGCCGCAAAATAGGCCTTCATGGCGGGGCGAAAACCGACACGTCCCTCAGGCCACACATTCGGTCCGCGATTGAAACGACCGGCAACGACCCGTGGATCACTCTCGTCCAGTTCCAGGCCGATATAATAGCCTTCCTTGCGGTCCGGTGGTGCACCTGCTTCCAGAGTCTGGCCACCCAGCACCTCATAGCCGCGATTGCATTTGGAGACTGACTTCTCCACCCGCATCTTCTCTTCAAGCGTTTGATCAAAGAACCCGCGCGTCTCTTCAAAGGCTGAATCCATCAGGCCCTGGGGGACACCGTGCCCCGAACAGTAAAAGAAGCCCTTGTCGAGGCAGCTTGCCCGCAGAGTTTTTCCGACAGCGGCCCGGTCATCGGCATGGTGTGAAGACAGGCCGGATACATCGATTATCGGCAATGTTGCCGTCTGAACTGTTTTTGCATCAAGCGTTGTAGCCATGGCGATCCCCAAACGTGTTGTGCAGACGCTATGGGGTCTTTCGCGCTCTTAAAAGAACATTTTTTCGCTCATGATGATGCCAAAACAGCAGCGCAATATCTGTCGTGTTTATACTGTTGCGATTTCAAAAAGATTTATGGCGGCAAAGGATTTTCAGCCTGCACCCTCGATCATCTGAATCTCTTCAACCAATATCTTGAGAAACAGATCCACAGCGGCAGGAACAGAACGCCCCGCGCGCACATAGATCCCCAGATCACTCCAGACAGGGCCTTTTGCATCGAGGGGAACATGGACCAGCTCACCCATGGCAATGGAACGATCCAATCCGACCAGCGTCTGGAAGCCGATGGCCGAGCCCTGCATGGCAAGCTGACGCATCAGGTCAATGGAGTTCGTACGCATGGCCGGGTCGATGGTGCGTTTGGATTGGGTGATCAACGGATCCAGCAATTGCGAAATCGACAAATCGTTGCTCGCATAGACCATTGGATAGTCGGCACAATCGCTGAAGGTGACAACCTCGCTCTGCGCCAGCGGATGGTCGGGCGCCATGATCGCGCCGAGCTTGAATTTGGCAACAAAAATCTGCCGCAATTCCGGTGACCGCGGCAGATTGAACGCTATTCCGATATCCATCAGGCCGTTCTGCACCTGCTCGGGAATGGCTGCAGATCCCATGGCATCGACTGTATAGGTAATCCGGGGCGCCCGTTGCTTGAGTTCGCGCAGAACGATCGGCAGAAGCGATGTGCATACACCTTCTACAGCGCCAATTGTCAGATGGCCGATCCTGGCTCCCTTCAGGGCGTCAATCTCGGCTTTTGCCCGGTCCAGGTCCTGCAGGACAACAATCACATGATGGGCCAGGATCTCACCGGCGGAACTCAGGCTGACACCGGTCGATGAGCGATCAAAGAGCGGTGTGCCGACGAGGTCTTCCAGTTTGAGTATTTGTCGGTTGACGGCCGAAGAAGCAACATTGAGACGGCGCGCAGCCTCGCGTATCGATCCAGCCCTGCGCACCGCGTCGAAATAGTGAATCGCACTTGAATGAATCCGCATGCTGATGGCCCCCTGATCGCGCCCGGTGCGGTGGAATTGAGTTTGCCATGATAATGGTTTGGCCCCGGCGCAGAAACTTCTAGAGCGTTTCATGATCAAATGGAAACATTTGATGGCGGAAAGCCGGTTCACTCGGCCCCCCTTGTTTACTTAACTGGGCGCGTCGCGCAGCGCGATGTGGTGCATCGGGCAAGCGGCGCAACGTAGCAGATGGGCCGGCTTTCCCCACCCATTGAAGAAAGGATG
>TARA_R110000751_G_scaffold307898_1_pt1 | contig 132068 bp, 136 predicted proteins | sample TARA_R110000751 | Tara Oceans TARA_R110000751 (sample SAMEA4398001) | marine metagenome | biome: Polar Biome; feature: [MES] marine water layer (ENVO:01000295) within the mesopelagic zone...; material: water (ENVO:00002006), including particulate matter (ENVO:01000060) such... | reverse complement strand
AGCTTCTAGCTTCTAGCTTCTAGCTTCTAGCTTCTAGCTTCTAGAGCATTAAGCACTAGTAAACGTAAGTAAACAAACACAATTAATAAAGAAGTGAGCAATGAGCAAAAACAAACAAATTTTACGTATAGGTGTGGGTGGTCCAGTGGGGTCAGGAAAAACTGCGTTATTACGGATGTTATGTCTTGAACTAAGAGATAAATATGACATGGCAGTGGTTACCAACGATATTTACACCCGCGAAGACGCCGAGTTTTTAACCCGCCATGGTGCGTTAGCAGCAGACCGAATTTTAGGTGTAGAAACCGGTGGCTGTCCGCATACAGCTATTCGCGAAGATGCCTCAATGAACTTAGCGGCCATCGATGACTTACAAGAACGCCACCCCAACTTAGATTTTGTATTAGTGGAAAGCGGCGGTGACAACCTAAGCGCCACTTTTAGCCCTGAATTATCAGACTTAACACTTTACGTGATTGATGTGTCTGCCGGTGATAAAATCCCTCGAAAAGGCGGGCCTGGTATTACTAAGTCTGACTTATTAATCATCAATAAGATCGATGTCGCTGATTTAGTTGGCGCATCATTAGAAGTAATGGATCGCGACGCGAAAAAAATGCGCGGTGACAAACCCTTTGTTTTCAGTAATATGAAAACTAAACAGGGCTTAGATGAGATCATCCAGTTTATAGAAAAAGAAGGCATGCTGCGGGTATAGCAACAGGCGTCATGAACACAATTGAAAATTAACTATTTAAGGAATCCCCATGAAATACCTACTCACTCTGGTATGTTTATTTGTTACTAGCAGCGCTATGGCACACGAAGATCATGCCCTTGGCGAAAATGTTCACTTTGCCTACCACATCGCTTTTTGGAGCTTATGTGCACTCGTCGCCTATAAAGGCTTTGTTTGGTTTAAAGCAAGAAATAAAGGTAAACAGCAGTAAGACTGAATAGAAGCATTCGCTGTCGCTTATTGGTTTCTCCCGCGGCGGCGTCTTGCTAATGGGCAAATACAAACATTGTAGGGCGAAGCCTGGTTTGTAATGGCTCCAGCCCAGCTTTATGCGGCAAAATTAAGTAACTTGTTATCCGGCCTTATTGTTAGACGTTCCAATGAGAGTATTAGACGTTCCAACGAGCGGTTGGAAACCACCGTAAGCCATCTTTCTAGCATCAAATCCAGAATTCGAAGAAGCAATCAAATCCACCATTCTTGGGTCAGCGGCGACCTTAGTATTTGCCAGCTCACGTGCCTCTCGAGATTCAAATACCACCCACCCAAACACGATAACATCACCTTCTGATGCGGCGACGAGATCAGTGAACGAGCGAGTTCCCTCCAATTTCAAGTCGTCACCAACATATTCCCGGTAATCGAGCGCGCCATGCTCCTTCCAAATCTCTGCAACCGTTTCAGCGAGTCGCCTATACTGGTTTAGGTGATCGCACGGAACGGGAAGAACGAATCCATCAATATAATGTGCCATATTTGCTCCGCTAGTGATAATTGAATTGTTTGTTATCTGTCATTGCGTAGGCATGCACAGATTAAGGTACATGAAACAATTTGGAGTCTCCATGGATGCAATAAGCTATTGAGCAGTTAGAAGTAAATTTAATAAATACAAAGGCGAATTTTTGTAATGAGCACGCACCAATCTTCATTACTCGTAACAGCGAAGCTCCAGTAGTTATGATGTCATTAGAAGACTATAACGCAATGCTAGAAACTACATATTTACTGAGAACTCCAGAAATTGCTAGAAACCTTATAAATCCGTTTCACTATTTATATACCAACGCTTGGCAACTACTCGGCTTGATTAGACAGTGGATAGGCGTGCAACGCGGTTGTCGCATCAATACTTTGAGCTAAATCGCTTACACCTAACCTGAGCCTGAAACAAACTGGCTGATTTAACTAGCCCTATTCTTGAATAGTGCCAGTGTTGGCTTAACCGATGAATGTCTAGTGCCCCTGCTATCAAAATGGATATTGAAGATGTAGGCTGCGATGAGATCGCATAAGAGAGCCTCTATATGTGTTTGCTGCAGGCGATTGCCTAACAGTCACAAAGACAGATGAAGTAAACGGCTTAGTTCAGAGGTTTGGATTGATCTTGCAAGAGTGGTCAAAAGATGACTAGTGCCTATTGACTAACCAGAGGCTCATATGTGTTATGTGATGGGCTATCAATCTGGCAGCCCATCGAACTTTGGCAATGCGCCTAATTCTTTATCCCAAACAGCTTTGCTAGATGTAAAAATGTGAGCTGTTGGTGATATAGAGACTTCCGTGTCCAAACACCCAGCGGGAATGACAAGAAGACCTGCGTTATGAGTGCTTGGCAATGCTGAACCGCAAACCTTACAAAAACTTTTTTTGTGGCGAGTACCTGCAAGCGTAAAGGTAGTTACAGAATCTGAACCTGCTAACCAGATTAATTTAGCTGACTGTGAAAATAAATTTGCCGCATGAGCAGAACCGCTATCCTTTTGGCAATGCTGGCAGTGACACAGGTAAAAGCTATCGAACTCTCCTTGCACTTCAAATTTCGCAGCACCACATAGACAAGAACCCAAATATTCAGTCATAAAATTCCCTTCTTCTATGGCTTGTAAGTGACGCACTCATAACAACTTAATAGAAGGCTTGAAGCCCGTTTAGATTTTTCATTACGCCTTCTATCGCGATTATGACTCAGCTCACATCAGCCCAGTTTATTAACCTATTCAATGCGTTAATAAAAATTCTATTTTTCAGAGAGGGTGAAAGCGAGCGACCCACTTATTTAGTCATTTGCAAAACGACTAACTACCTATCTCTGCATTCTTATACAGCCACATTCACAAGGAAATGAGTGATGAACTCGGCTTTTTTAACATACATTTCAGAGCTAATGACAACCAAAGGTTATGCGAAACGCACCATCAAATATTAACTTTATTAGATTAAATTTTTCATCCTTTACCATCATAAACGACATCCGAATGAAATAGGTGATAGCGAAGTGGGAGTCTTTCTTAGCTATTTGTAAAATGACCAGCATGTTGCATTAAAAACTCAAGCAACGACACTTAATGCACTTTGTTTTTTATACCGACATATTATAGTGCGACCACTGTCAAATGACATGCAATTTAATAAAGCAAGGGTGGCGCAAAAACTACCTTAGGCAAAGGGTTAGTCCCCTGTCAGGGCATAAAAATTTAAAGAGCCATTCCACCTATACAAACCACCACTCAATAATTTTATGATAAAAGCTAATACCAATTATCACATTGAATGGAAAGGTTAACCCCAACGAAGCCAGCATAGCTAAACCAATATCTGCATCATCTATACTGCTTTTTATCGCAGCAGGTGCCGCAATATACGAGGCGCTCGCTAACAAGCTAGCAAGAATCAGCGTTGACCCCATACCTAAATCCAACATATAACCCGCTGCAATTCCAAAAAAGGCCAACACGCTAGGCGCTAATAGTGCAAAAACTAACAACCGCCAGTGTTTAAAGGGGATAGGTTGTAACGTACCCGCTGCCACTAAGCCCATTTCTAATAAAAACAAAGCAAGTACCGCTTTAAATATTCCAGTAAATAACTCTGTGACTTCACTACCTGTTTGATAGCCATACATAAAACCAATAATCACGCCGCCCAAAAGTAAAATCACACCTCTGTTGGTGAATGACTCATGCCATAAATTACCCATGCGAGTAGATGAAACACCCGTTTGATAATGACGATACAACAACAAGCCCACCACAATGGCAGGCAGTTCTAATAACACTAAATACAAAGTCACCTCAGGAGCAACTGCGAGGTGGTTTGTTTCCACATAAGCCAATGCCACCGCAAAAGTACCGGCACTTACCGAGCCATAGTGGGCTGCAATACTGGCGCTGTCAGCTAGTGACAACTGCACAAGTTTTCTGAGTATCGGAAATAACAATAGCGGAATAATCCCCCCTAATATCCCCACCATGACAAGTTCTGGTACCAGTGCCCAACTCAACTTTCCATGTAGCGCCATACCTCCTTTGAGACCAATGGTTAACATCAACAGCAGGCTCATTGTGTCGTAGGTCGCTTTAGGCACTTTAAGGTCAGAACGAACAAGCCCAGCGATCAGGCCAAGCAGGAAAAACATGACAACAATGTCAGGCATAGCTTTCTCTTATTAGATATAAAATGAATGGCCCTAGAATAAGGGCATAACAAAAGGTTTCAACCACAAAATTGCTGGCGTTTTAATATACCTTATACACTTAAGAAGCACTGCCATCTAGTAAGTGATTCAATTCTATTAATTCTTTGTTAAATCTAGCTTTACGCCTAGACGCCCACACCCAAATACAAGGCAAGGCAATGGCATTGATTGCGCCAGAGAGCAACATTTTCTCCACAAGTTTTTCAGGGGGATAAACTTGAAAATAATACAATGTGCCATAAAAAACCATTAACAACAGCACCACACACCATACAGAATGCAAACTCAGATTTGCGATTTTAATGTTGTTTTGAATTTGTTTTTGTAACTGTTGAATATGTTGCTCTGTAGAGACATTTGACCAACCTAAAGAAAAACGCCGCAACCAAGTGATATAAAACACCATCACCACTGAAACAGACATCACAGCAAATATTAGCCCCAAGGTAAACTTATCTAGTTGCTCCGCTTTAACCCATAGAATAGCAAAAGGAATGCTCAGACTAAAAAAATCCAAAGCCACATAAAAACGCTGTTTTAATTTTACCTTGCGCCATTTTTTAGTGACCTCGCAGAGGTCTGCTTGTTCAACCTTTTGGTTATGCCATAGTTGGCTCAGTGAGTCTTGATGCTCAGACATACTAAATGCTCTCCATTAACACTTTTCTCGCTCTATTGAGTATCACCCCAGCGTTTGAGCTACTGATACCACAGACATCCGCAATTTCATCATAGCTAAGCCCTTCCATTGACATAGTCACGACTTGCCTAGTTTGAATGGGCATTTTTCTAATTTCTTTCAGCATGGTTTGAATCTGCTGCTGTTGAGCAAAGTGCACGTCAGAACTGGCCTGCTGACTTGGATGTGGAGTTTCTACTTCACAATAGCTGTCGTTGCGAGGCTGTTTGGCATGATAAGCAACATGGGTAATAGCTTTATTGTGGGCCACTCGTAGCACATAAGTTTTAACACTGCTGTCGCCTTTGAATTTTTCCATTGCTTGCCACACGGCCAAAGAAATTTCCTGCAACAACTCCTGACGCAAATGAAAATTAGCTTCATAGGTCGCAGCCACACGGCCTAATAAGGCAGCATGTTGTTGTAAAACGTCTTTAAAATTGCTGCTCAAGTGACCCAGTATTTCCTAATAACAACAGACAAAAATGTAGATTCAATAACCTAGTCTCTAACGCCATAAAAATATTACAAATATTCTTTATTATTTTTACTTAGCGCAAGACTATGAGATGAAAGGAAATCTATGACAGCAAAAATACTTACCTAATGTTGATGGCCAAACATATAAAATTGGCATAAAAGTAATCTTTAAACAACTAACTAAACAGGATTGATGACCTCGTTATTGATAAAACAAAAAGCGTAGGCAACCTTGATCACAGGTTTTATTTCCCTTTGCTAAAAGGCAGCGGTAGTTTCCCCATAGCGACCGCATTGCCTAACAAAACGATGGCAACCCCAATAAAGGCCTCTATGTGCCATTGATAACCTTCAAACAAAGTCGACAAAAGTAAAGCAACAATAGGGTAAACCAATACCACGTAGGCGGCTTTATCAGAGCCCATTTGTTTAACAAGTTGCATATAGCCACCAAAGGCCAAAACCGATCCAAATACCGACAAATAAAACATCGAATAGTAATAATTAGGATTGCGCGGCAACGTAAATTCAGCACCATTAAACATGGCGGCGGTGAAAATAAAGATAACGCCATAACTCATGGCCCAAAAGTTCATTTGGATCACAGGGGTACCATGATCAAGGATACGTTCAGAAATGACATTACCAAAAGAGGCAAAAAAGAATGAGCTAAAAGCCAAGCCTATCCCTAACAACAGATACTGATTAGCACTGACTTTTGAAAACTCAGGTAGAAAGATTAAACCTATGCCACACATACCTAAAGTTGCCCCGATCATAACTTCTTTGCGAATGGGTTTCTTTAATAAGACACGGCGCAATAATACGTTGATATACACCATACATGAGCTCATTAACGCCACTATCGCGCTAATAATATACTGCTGGCTTTGATATAAAAGCGTGTAATCAAGGGTATAAAGACATAAACCCACACCGGCCATTTTAATATGAATATGCCTAGGTAAACTTAACGATAACTTTTTGATTTTGCAGTAACTAAAAAGAATAGTCGCGGCGATAAAAAAACGATAAGCCACCGAAAGAGTAGGGTCGACTTCACCAAACTGATAGGTAATAGCCAGCCAAGTCGATCCCCAAATAAGCACCACAACAGAAAACAGAACGGGATTAGACAATATTTTATTACTCTTGGACAAAGGATATACTGATGCCAAGTTTACCCAGTAAATAAGAATAAGTGACTGCCAAATGAAAAAAATATTGCTGCCTGTTACCATCTTAGCCGTGATTTTAGTGGCTATTGTGTTTTATCGCGCCACAAGCGTATTTGAAAACAACCAATACCAAGTGACTCAATCTTTACTTCCTATCCCATTAGATGAAAGCGCTGCAATAGACAGGTTTAGTCGAGCGTTACAAATTCCTACGGTATCTTATGATGATACAAGCAAATTAGAGCCAGCAGCGTTTCAGGCATTTCACCAACATTTAAAGCAATCTTTTCCCTTGGTGCACCAAAAAGCCGAGCTCACTAAGTTCAAAAACTACAGTATGGTCTTTCATCTAAAAGGCCAAAACCCACAACTCAAACCGGCACTGTTTATGGGGCATATGGATGTTGTGCCCGTTGACGAACAGACCAAAGACCAATGGTTGCAACCACCCTTTAGCGGCAACGTGGTAGACGGCGTGATTTGGGGTAGAGGGGCAATTGACGACAAGGTCAGTGTACTGGCGCTAATGGAATCCCTTGAGTGGTACTTAAAACAAAATAACACGCCACAAAGAGATATCTATTTTTCCTTTGGTCACGATGAAGAAACCGGTGGTGAAGGAGCAATAGCCATAGCCAAATATTTTGCGGAGCAAAATATTCAGTTTGAATTTATCCTAGACGAAGGCGGCGTAATTAGCGACGGCATTATTCCCGGCCCAACTCAACCTATAGCTCTAGTCGGAGTGGCCGAAAAAGGCTTTGTAAACTTTAGACTTACAGTAAAAGGTGAAGGCGGGCATTCATCACAACCACCAGCGCATACTGCAGCAGGTATATTAGCAAGTGCCATTGTTAATGTAGAAAATAATCCATTTGATGCACGCCTCGAATTTTTTGATTTAATGTTCGATAACATTGGTTATTCAATGCCGTTATCACAACGATTACCTTTGGCTAACCTGTGGTTGTTTAAGCCTGTTGTTCTTAGCACATTACTAAAAAGCCCCAGCTCTGCAGCAAGCGCTCGCACCACCACAGCTGTCACCATGTTACAAGGCAGCACCAAATCTAATGTATTGCCCACTATTGCCACTGCTGTAGTGAATTTTAGAATTTTACCCGGTGACACTATTGCTAGCATTCAAGCTCATCTTGAACGAGTGATTGACGATCCCCGCGTGACACTTTCTACTGAACTCGCCAACGAAGCATCAGCAGTTTCACCTACCAATAACATTGGATTTAAGTTGATTGAAAGTTCAATTAGACGTTTGGATGACAATGTACTAGTTACGCCTTACTTAGTGATAGGCGCAACAGACTCAAGGCATTTTCAACATCTTTCAGACAATATTTATCGCTTTATGATGGTTTCACTCAATCCTGACTCACTCAAACAGTTCCATGGTTTAAATGAACAAATTGCGGTGCAGGATTACCTCAACGCCATTCAATTTTATTATGCGATGTTACAACAAACAGCCAGCGGTGAAACCACTGCTAATTAACCTTGGATTCTGGAAAAGAGTATTGCTAGGCAGAGCAACTTATTCTGAGTTCCGACTAGCGAGGAAAACCATCACACTTGTGGGCATGTGTACCCTCGTCATACCAAGCTGCTCGTTCAGCCCAAAAGATATTATCATTGGGTTGAATGTTCGGCTCAGCATCTAAACTACCTGCAGGCACAATTAAGACTTTGCCACTGGTAGTCACAAAAGGTAAACCAGAGCCACATTCAGTGCAAAATACCACGGTAAAATCTCGTTCGGGGTAGTTAAATTGTTTTTTATAGGTCGCGCCGGTCGTCCATTGAATGGCGTCGGGGCGCGTAAACAAGTTAGACGCATGAGCCGAACCGGTAATCTTTCGGCATTGCTGACAATGGCAAAAATAGAAACGATTAAAATCATTCTCAACTTCATAAGTGACCGCACCACACAGGCAACCACCACTAATTTTTTCGCTCATGTAATCTCCTAAACTAACTGACTTCAATAGAGTATTGCGCTTGGCCATTTTCACCCGAGGTAAAGCTCCCTGTTGAACCAATGAGCTTATCCTTAATAGTGCTTTGGAGCACCTCAAATTGACTCTTTGCCACTCCCGCAACAAAACGGCCAATATGCCTTAATATAAGACTGCCTGAGTCCCCATTTATAGTTACCTGAAGACTTTCAAACCCAACAAAATCTGCGCTACCATCACTTTGATAACTCAACAAATACTGTAATTCACTGGTACCAGTCAAGTCACCGCTATAATCAAGTTTGACGTTCGCTAAACTGCGTTTTAGACCATCATGTTCACTTTGAGTCGTCTCTTGCCAGTCTGTTATCTGAAATTGACCTGTTAATGTGTGCATAGTTATCTCTATTAGGTTTGCTCAAAAGCCTAGTCTAATGCATGATCAACAGTCAATATTGAACAAACACGACAAACAAGTCCTTTAATGCAAACTAGCGATAAAAAGATTTCCGGCGTTCTATACCCAACACCTAGCGCTGAAAAGTTTCAATTAAGGCGTTACTTGCCAACACCAGAACTCGCTCCTTTAGTTGAACAATTTTGGCTAGTGGATTGGGATCTGCGTGGCCAGCCAGCACACACTCAACAAAACTTGCCAGACCCGAATATGCATTTAGTCGTAAGCGACAAAGGTGCAAAAATACTGGGGCCTGTGAGCAAAAAGTACCGTTATACCATGCAAGGTCAAGGCAAAATTATTGGAGTTAAGTTTAATCTGGGTGTTTTGGCTAAAAGGCTACCTTGTCTAATAGACCAAGCAGTAGATAAAGAATTTGCAGTAACGCAGATTTTCGAATTGAACCCGCAGGCTTTAATTGAAAACACCTTAGATACGCGAAACGATAAAATCACTGTTACCTATTTAAGCCAAGCATTACAAAAATATGCCCATAAATTAGATCCCGCAACACATGCAGTGCAAACACTTGCTACACAAATAAAAACCAACCATGCCATCAACAGTGTTGAAATCCTCTCGCAACTATCCCACACCTCAGTACGCAGTCTACAACGCCTGTTTAAAACCTATGTGGGTTTATCACCTAAATGGCTGATCCGAAAATATCGTCTGCACCATGCGTTAGAGAGATTAGAAAATCAGCGACTTACATTGGCAGAGTTGGCCGTAAATTTGGACTATTCCGACCAATCACATTTAATTAGAGACTTTAATGAGTTTCTGAATATCACGCCCAAGCAATATGCCCTAGCAAAAACCTTGCTTAGCTAAATCAACTTATCTAATTGAGTGATAATCGTATAATTTGACTGGATTTGCGTGTTTTTAGGATTGAACCACACCGCTTTTAATCCTGCTTTTATTGCTTGCTGAACATCCCGCTCCAGTGAGTCGCCAACCATAGTAATACTCTCTGGGATCACATTTAACTTTTCCGTTATTGCCACATAATAATCAGCATCGGTTTTTCCCATACCAAGGTTTTCACGACAAAAAATACGTTGAATATAGTCACTTAACCCCGCTCTTTTTAGGGCTAAGCGAATTTGCATTTCTGTAGAATCTTCAGCATTGGTAGCTAAATGACATGGAGAAAAGCGGCTAAGTCGCTGCAAACATGCTTTGGCACCATCCACAGCCTGCACTGTAGGCCAATCACACATTGGTCCTGTTTGACCGGGAGTATCCACCATCAAGGTGTCACCCCAATCAAACAAGTAGTGTTGAGTCTTCACCATCTCAAACTAAGCGCGTACTTCACCATCACCCATCACGATAAACTTTTCAGTGGTAAGTGATTCTGCGCCCATAGGTCCATAGGCATGGAGTTTACTGGTGGAAATACCAATTTCAGCGCCTAACCCTAATTGACCGCCATCAGAAAAACGCGATGAAGCATTGGCCATCACTACCGCCGAATTGATGCGGCGAATGAAGGCTTGGGTTTTAGAATAATCTTGGCTAACAATGACTTCTGTATGTCCAGAGCTATATTCTTCAATATGTTCAATGGCTTGCTCAAAGTCGTCAACCACTCTCACTGCAATTTCCATCGCCAAATATTCTGCGTGCCAGTCGTCTTCTGTTGCAGGCTGTGCGCCTGCAAAATAACTGATACTGTTTTCACAAGCATGTACCACAGTATTATGCTCTGCCAACATTGCCGCAGCTTTAGGTAAAAATGACTCTGCAATGTCTTTATGTACCACTAGTGTTTCTAAAGAATTACACACACCTGTACGTTGCGTTTTACCATTTTTAAGTATGTTTAATGCTTTGTCTTGATCGGCAGCGCTATCAACATACAAGTGGCAAACACCTTTATAATGCTGTATCACTGGGATACGGCTGTTTTCTGACACAAAGCGAATTAAGCCTTCACCACCTCGAGGAATAATCAAATCGATAGACTCGTTGAGTGTCATTAACTCGTTCATCACAGCGCGATCAGGATCTGGCACCACCACCACAGCTGCAGGGTCTAACTGTTGTTTCGCCAAGGCAGTTTTTATACATTCGGCCAAGGCTAAGTTGGAATGTAAGGCTTCTTTACCACCACGCAACACCACTGCATTCCCAGCCTTTAGACATAAAGCGGCGGCATCAATAGTCACATTAGGGCGGGATTCATAAATCATCGCAATCACCCCTAAAGGGATACGCATTTTTCCTACTTGAATACCGCTAGGCATACGTTCAATTTTGGAAATTGAACCTACTGGATCAGACTGACCAGCAATTTCCATTACTGCATCTGCAATACCTTGAATTCGTTGTGGGTCTAAAGCCAAACGATCTAACATGGCGGCATCTAAAGCATTTTCTTTACCTGCCAATAAGTCTTTTTCGTTAGCCACTAAAATGTCCGCTGTGTTAGCGACTAATGCCTCAGCAATAGCGATTAACAGTTGATTTTTTTGCCCTGACGTCAAGCTGGCAATTTGACGCGCTGCTTTTTTAGCTTGTTGGGCAGCACTTGTAATAGAGAAACTCATTATGTTTGTCCCTTGTATAAATATTGAATAGATGTGCCTTAAAGCAACACTAAGTCATCACGATGTATTGCTACTCCACCAAAAGTGTAGCCCAAAGTGGCTTCGATTTTTTGGCTGTTTAAACCCTTTATTGCCGTTAAATCACTGCCACTATACAGCACTATTCCTTTGGCTATAGGTGTGTTTTTGTAGCTAACATTAACGGCCTCACCAGACATAAATTGACCACTAACCTTAATAATACCAGAGGGTAAAAGTGATGCGCCCTTTTCTAACAAAGCTTGTTTGGCACCTAGGTCAATTTCGATGCTACCTTTGGTTTTTAAGGTATGCCTTAACCAGTTATCTCGCGCATTATCTAGGGTTTTATTAGGCTTAAATAAGGTGCCCGGAGAATGTCCCATCGCCAAATCTGTAAATACACTTGGGTCTCGACCATTGACTATCAGCGTTTGAATCCCCGAATCCACACATTTTTGCGCCGCTTGGATTTTAGTTTTCATACCACCGGTACCCACATCACTGCCAGCACCACCGGCTAAAAGGTAAATGCGGTCATCAATAACGCTCACTTCAGGGATTAACTGAGCAGCAGGATTTTTTCTAGGATCAGCATCATACAAGCCCTTAATGTCTGAACAAATAATCAAGGTATCTGCTTCCGCTACCAGCGCAGTGTATGCTGCCAAATTATCATTATCGCCCACTTTTAATTCGTTGATGGCCACAGTGTCGTTTTCATTAACTATGGGTAACGCATTATTTTTTAATAATTCTCGCAAGGTATTTTTGATATTGACGTATCGGGTGCGATTATGTAAATCATCAGAGGTTAACAATATTTGCGCGCAATCAAAGTCAAATAGGCTTGCCCAGTTAGCCATCATTTGGGTTTGTCCAATCGCCGCCATGGCTTGCTTTTCTACAATCGAAGGATGATGTTTAAACGCAATTTTGCCCTTTCCAGCGGCAACACTGCCTGAAGAGACTAAAATCACTTCTTTTCCTTGTTTACGACTATCGCTAATAAATTGCGCGATAGGCCTTAGATACTCCTGACTACATTGATTATTATTAGGCGCAATTAAGCTGCTACCTACTTTAATCACTGCTCGTTTCCAATTGACTTTAAACATACTCTACCTCGAGAACTTATGGGATTAGAGTACGATAAAACCATAGAGAAACAAGCCATTGTAGTTATAAGCTATGATCTAAAAATTAATGGTTTAGGAATTGATTCATCCCAAAACAACCACTTTGAAAGATAAATGCGCATAAAACGGTCTTAATAGCGCTCAGTTATAGTGAGAATTTTCTTAAAATTTGTAATAAAATAGGGCGGCGGTCAAAAAAATTCTAAAAATTGCCCCGCAAATCACCATTTACGACAACCAGGGAATATAATGTTTAATAAACTCATCATCATAGCAGCGCTGTCGTTTACGACTATTGCCTCGGCAAATGCAGCAATTAATCAAACTAAAGGCGACTTTGAAGATAAATTTCGCCAATTAGACGAGTCACTTCCTACCCCCAATGTATACCGCAACGCAGCTGGTGAACCTGGGCATGCTTATTGGCAACAACAAGTAGATTACAAAATCAAAGCTAAGTTAGACGAAGCAAAACGTCGAATTACCGCTAGCCAAGACATCACTTATCACAATAATTCGCCAGATACCCTCAAGTATCTTTGGGTGCAGTTGGATCAAAATAAATTTCGAAATGATTCAATGTCTGCCATGACAACTACCTTTGGTGGCATTGGTAATCGTGGTCCAGCGACATCAGCAGCGTCTAGCAGTAAACCTGCACAGCTTAGTTTAGGCGCATTACGCCGCCAACAATTTACTGACGACAATGTGTTGGGTTACGACATTCAATCGGTTAAAGACAGTAGGGGCAATAGCCTAAAGCACACTATTGTAGGTACCAATATGCGTATCGATTTACCAGAACACCTTAAGCCTGGTAAAAAAGTGGAATTTTCAATCGATTATGCTTTCAACATAGTGGAAGAAGATGCGGTATCGGCACGTTCGGGCTACGAACATTTTCCTGATGACGATCGTGAAGGTGGCAATGATATATTCTTGTTAGCCCAATGGTTTCCACGTTTACATGCCTACACAGATTACGAAGCTTGGACCAATAAAGAATTTATTGGCCGTGGTGAGTTTACCTTAGAATTTGGTAACTACGATGTTGAATTGACAGTACCAGCTGATCATATTGTGAGCTCAACCGGTGCGTTGCAAAACCCCAAAAGCGTTTTGACCTCGACACAACGTAAACGCCTAAAAGAAGCAGAAACAGCTGATCGTATTGTATTTGTTGTGACTGAAGAAGAAGCTTTAGAAAACGAAAAAGAAGGCACCGAGAAATCCAAAACATGGAAATTCAGAGCTGAAAACGTCCGTGATTTTGCATGGGCTTCTTCTCGTAAATTTATGTGGGATGCCCGTGGTCATCAACAAGGTGGCAAAGATCAACCTCTGGTTATGGCGATGTCTTTTTACCCTAAAGAAGGCGGCGATTTATGGAAAAAATATTCCACTGAAGCCGTTATCCAAACATTAGAAGTGTATAGCCGGTTTTCTTTTGACTACCCTTATCCAGTAGCACAATCGGTCAACGGACCTGTAGGCGGTATGGAATACCCCATGATCACCTTCAATGGCCCGCGCACTGAATTACAAGACGACGGTAGCCGTACCTATTCACAAGCGGAAAAACGTTTCTTAATTGGCGTAGTTATTCACGAAGTGGGGCATATTTACTTTCCTATGGTGGTCAACTCTGATGAACGTCAATGGACTTGGATGGATGAAGGTCTGAATAGCTTTTTAGATGGTGTAGCAGGTCGCGAATGGGATCCAACTATTCCTTGGGGTGTAGAGCCTCGCGATATAGTGAGCTATATGAAGTCTTCGAATCAAGTGCCTATTATGACGCAATCAGATAGCGTATTACGTTTAGGACCGAATGCTTATGGCAAACCTGCCGTTGCATTAAATATTCTGCGCGAGACCTTATTAGGTCGTGAATTATTCGATTTTGCATTCAAAGAATACGCACAACGCTGGAAATACAAACGTCCTACACCAGCAGATTTTTTCCGTACTATGGAAGAAGCCTCAGGGGTTGATTTAGATTGGTTTTGGCGTGGTTGGTTTTACAGTACAGATCATGTGGATATTTCCATAGATAAAATTTCAAAGTTGCGTTTGGATACCAAAGATCCTGATATCGATTTTGACCGTTTACGCCAAGAAGAATTGGACAAACCCTTATCTTTAACTGATGAGCGTAATAAAGCCGAAGGCAAAAAATTATGGGTTGAGCGGTTCCCTGATATCACTGATTTCTACGACGAAAATGATAGATTTACTGTGACGAATAAAGAACGTAACGCCTATCAGAAGTTTTTAAAGAAATTAGACCCATGGGAAAAAACAGCCTTTGAACGCGCAGTAAAAGAAGATAAAAACTACTACGTGTTAGAGTTTTCAAACAAAGGTGGCTTGGTTATGCCAATCATCTTAGAGCTTACTTTTGCTGATGGTACCAAAGAGAATCAATATATTCCTGCGGAAATTTGGCGCCGCACGCCTAAAGCAGTCAATAAAATGATAATCACTGACAAGGATAAAGAGTTGGTTAGTGTCACTGTAGATCCACGTTGGGAAACCGCCGATGTAAATGTGGATAACAACCATTACCCACGTCAAATTATCCCGTCACGTATCGAAGCTTACAAATCCAAGAAAAGCACAAGAAAAGTGTCTCGAGATATCATGCAAGATATTAAAACCGAGCTAAAAACAGACGACGATGAAGATGACAAAGACAACAATGAATAAGGTTGTTCTTTGGGCAATAGGGACGCTGCTGTTTGCAGCGTTCTCTATTTCAGCACACCAGCAAAAAACCTCTTTTAGCACTGTTTTGTTTAATGCACGCACCGAAAACATCGAAGTCATGCATCGCTTTAGGGTGCACGATGCTGAACATGCCGTAAAAGAAATCTTTGGTAAAGATGCAGACATCATTGACTCAAAAGAGACCCAAGAGCAGTTTGGCGAGTATGTGAATAATCGTTTTAGTTTGTTTGATAGTGAGGAACAACCTCTGCCGTTAAAAATGGTAGGAGTTGAAATAGATGGCAAGTTTTTATGGGTATACCAAGAAACAACACAACCCACTCAAATAGACAATATGACAATCCGTCATAATGCCCTACGTGATCTTTGGCCTGAGCAAATCAACACTATTAACATTGAAGGTAAAGGCAAATTGCAAACATTAACTTTTGCCGATTCAGTTGAGCTGCTAACGCTCTCATTTGAACATTAGTCACCTTATAATAAAGCTGATCTGGATCAATATAGGCTAGTAATAACACACTAAAATTACCTCTGTTATCAAATTATTTAACAGAGGTTAATGATTATGTGGGATTTAATATTAAACGATCCAGTGGCTTGGGGTTCAATTCTTGGAATTGGAATGATTGTAGTAATGGCTGGGTATTATGCGTATTTGTTTATCCATAATACTAAAGAAAATCGTTAAACAATGAGCTTCCTTCTCCCCCCAGCAGTCATAATTTTAGATAAGTAGATAGGGCCATTAGTGCCCGCTTATCTGCTGCTTTATTTTAGGTATTTAACTAGCTTTAAAAGTCTGGGTTCATATTTGCCATACCTCTTCATAAACTATCAAATAGAGTTTAGCTTTTCTAAAATCCTAACGTCATGAAATGCTGTAGAAACTAAGTTTTTGTTGATGGACATAAACAGCATTTTTACCCATTAGAAACGTGAATTTGTGGGTTTTCAATAACCTCCAATAACGCCTCTTTTAAACAACAGTTTTTCCTAGAGTTAGAGAAACTTTATGATTTAGGTGAAATTACCCGCATGAACCACCAATATGGATTGAAGTTTAGTACCATTCGCTGACCGCAATCACATTGCAACCCTGCCTAATCGACAATCGCCGCAAATTTTTCAATGGCTGTTTTTGACGCTTCAGCTACTCACTTCGAGCATAGGTTCCGCTGAGTTAATAATTTCATTCTTTTTAAAGAACAAAAACAAAGCGTTAAACAATACCCATACACCAAGAGTCCATTCAAGCCAATCAGGTAACACATACAGTGCTAAAGTGCCCAGAATTACAGCGTACTTTAGCCACTCTAAATACATAGCTTTAGGACTGTTCTCTAAGACTAAACCTGCGGAGACACTGGCAAAAAAAACAAAGAGCACAATTAAAACTTGCTCAACTACAATAAGCACTTCGACATTCATCATCAGTAACAAACCAATGAGCACGATCAACAAATATTGCAATAGACTGTAGAGTTTATTAGATAACGACAGCTGAATATCGAATTTTTTAAACTGACTCAGGTCAACCCTACTGAGAGGATAATTTTGCTCAACATCAGCAGGTCGCCATCCAGTACGTTTAAACCAAATAAGAAGTTTGTCCTGCCAACGTTTTGTATGCCAACAGTCTTTAAATAATTGGCTGTATACATGCACGTTAGCCCATAGTGGATTCCAACTTTTTAAGGCCTTGCGAATACCATAAATGGGCTTGTCTTCGTCTAACTCCTCTTGGAATGAACCAAATAGGCGATCCCAAAGGATAAACACGCCACCATAGTTACGATCAATATAGATTTGATTTTGCGCGTGATGCACTCTATGGTTTGAAGGAGTAACAAATACCCACTCATACCAACCTAACTTGGGAATGTGCCGAGTATGCACCCAAAACTGGTAGATAAGATTTAAGGAGCCCACCGCAATTAATACTTTGGGTTCAAAACCCAATAACGCCATAGGTAAGTAAAAAATCCAACTGAAAAAGCTACTACTACTTTGCCGCAATGCTGTCGTTAAATTATATTCTTCACTTGAATGATGCACCACGTGAGCCGCCCACAAAATATTCATTTCGTGTCCCAGACGATGATTCCAGTAATAGAAAAAATCATACAACAAAAACGCACTCAGCCACATCCACCAAGTCGATGGCAGCTGAAACAAAGCCAACTGCTCATGGGCTAACACGTAAATAGTTAAAGGAAGTAACAACTTAATAATGCCAGTCATTCTGCTTAACACACCCGCAGTTAAACTATTAATACTGTCGTTAACACGGTAGTAATCTGTGCCTTTCACTTTTTCTAACAATAATTCGATTAAAATCAGCAGGAAAAAAAACGGCACCGCATATAAAATAATATTCAAATGGCTTCCACATGTCTTAAAATAAACGAGTGACCCATTCAGTCTAATTGTCTATTTGTGGTCAGTCCAGTTATGAATACAATTACATTTTTTTATAATGTTCACGTATCATTTAGGTAGATATTTGAGTAGGCTGAAGTGACTCTGTAAATAAAGGCATTTAGTTAATAGGAAAATCATGAACGAAGAATCGAAAAAATCGTTAGTTCCGCATTTCACTATAGGTGCAATTGTTTTAGCTATAATTTTGGCCGTGGTGCTTTGGCCCAGCGAACCAGAGCCTGAGCCTGTTGTTGTAGCGCCTGTCTCCCCAGTGATTGACCCCATAATTGAACCTGTTATCGAAGAGCAACCTGCTGAAGTTATTCCCGAACCAGTAGAGGAAACACTTGAACCTGAAATCATCCCAGAGCCTGAACCATTAGATATTAGCGATGGCACCGTAAAGACCAAATTATTGACCTTATCTGACTATGATGCATTTGCGCGTTTATTGATTGATGATGCACTACTAGAACGCTTTGTTATCATGACCAACACCTTAGCTGATGAAGGCATAGCGGCTAACAACAGGGTTTTAGTTAAGCCAGAGAAACCATTTCGCACCTATAGGCAAGCCGATAAAGAATGGATTGACCCTGCAAGTTTCAAACGTTATGCCCCTTACGTAGAAGTGTTTGAGTCTCTCGAGACAACGTCGTTATTGCAGTTGTATCAAGAATACAAACCGGCCATAGAAAAAATATTTTCTGAAATTGCCAGCCCATCCGACAATTTTGAAGAGAAGTTGAAAGAGGCAATAGATGTATTGTTAGATACCCCAGAAGTACCTTTTCCAGTCGAAGTGTACACAGACAGTGTAATGTACAAATTTAAGGATAGTCAGCTAGAGTCGTTAACCGCTCCTCAAAAACAATTGTTGCGTACTGGGCCAGAAAACATGCGCCGTATTAAAGCTAAATTACGTGAGATTAAAGAAACGCTTTAAATGACAACCTTCGATTTAGGTGCATTTCAACAACAAATCAGCTCACAAAATGCGGCGTTGCCGCCTATTGATAAATGGAGCCCTGACTTTTGTGGTGACATTGATATACAAATAAAACATGATGGTACATGGTTTTACATGGGTACGCCCATTGGCCGCAAACCCTTAGTGAAACTGTTTGCCAGTGTTTTAAAACGTGAAGATGATAGTTACTTTTTAGTTACTCCCGTAGAAAAGGTAGGTATTAAAGTCGAAGACGTCCCTTTTATCATTACTCAATGGCAAAAAGAAGACGGTAAGTTAGCACTAACAACCAATACAGATGATGTATTAATTGTCAGTTCAGACAATCCAATACAATTATTTGCAGACAAAAAAACCGCTGTATATCTACCTTATGCGTTAGTGCGTAGAAATCTATGGGCTCGCCTCCACCAGAATGTATTTTACCAACTAGCTGAAATGGGAGTAGAAAAAGAGTTAGAGGGCAAGCAACATTTAACGCTTAACAGTGGTGACTATTGCTTTAGCCTAGGAGAGTTATAACTCTTGCCTTTAAATTCTACCCCCCTTAATAATAAGTACCTTCAGGACAGCTATAAATAGCCACGGTGGTAATCAAATTGACAGATTGAGGCAGTATAGTTGTGAGGCTAGATGGCTTGATTTACACACATCAGTAAGTTGTTTATTGAATTTGAAACAAATGTATTATTGCAACGGTCTGGTATTGCGTTGCAATAACATAACTAAAAATGGAGGAACATCAGTGAAGAAACTTCTACCCATACTACTACTTACGATAAGCGCTAATGTAATGGCGGCGGATAACTTTGACGCTACTGCTGAAAAAATCAAATCAGCATTAAAAGCTGAAATCAGAACCCAAGCTGAAACCGACCGTGACAGAAACCGAAAACCTCTGCAAACTCTAGAATTTTTTGGCTTACGGGATGATATGAAAATTCTCGAACTCATTCCCGGTGGTGGTTGGTACACTAAAATTTTGGCGCCAGTTGTGAGCGAAAAAGGCCAGTATTATGCGGCAATCGGAACCGGTCGTATCAGTGATTTAATAAAAGAACCAGGGTTTGAAAAGATCAAAATTATTGGTGAAAATGTCAATATTAATCGTAAAAATGGCGAAAATTTTGTACCTTTTGAAGTAAATGGTTTGGATATGGTACTGACTTTTCGAAATTACCATAACTTTAAAGAGGAAGGCCGTCGTAATATGAACAAGTTGGCCTTTGAAGCGCTCAAACCAGGTGGAGTTTATGCAGTAGTAGACCATACCGCACGCCATATGGAAGAACCAAACTCAGCGAATCGCCGCCGTGTTGATCCGGTTTTGGCAATCAAAGAAATTCAAGAAGCAGGCTTTGAGTTTGTTGATTATTCCGATATCCATTACCGCGCAGACGATGAGTTACGTTACGAAGTAGGCGTTAAATCTGTCACAGGCAATACAGACCGCTGGACTATTAAGTTTCGTAAACCCAATTAAAACTAATCAAAATAAAAAAGGTCGCTATATTAGCGGCCTTTTTTGATCAGATAACGATAGGGTGAGGTGACGCTTTGAGAATCCAGCAATTCATGCTCCATAAAGCGACAAAAGCTGGGGATATCTCGAGTAGTAGAGTGGTCGTCGGCTATCACTGTGACAGTTTCACCGACTTGCATTTCGCGAATTTTTAAGCGCACCATCATTACCGGCTCTGGGCAGCGCAATCCAATCGCATCCAATTGATAATTAGCTGACTCAAATGGGCAAGGCAGACTCACTCTAGATCCCGTAGTCCAAACGATATTGTTTGATATTAGCTAAATGCTCAGCCATATCGGCTTTGTCACTCAAGTAATCCACCAAATCGGCCAAACTAACGATAGACACCACTTCGGTATCAAAGTCACGCTCAACTTCTTGAATAGCCGACAATTCACCTTGGCCTTTTTCCTGCCTATCAAGGGCAATCAAAACACCAGCAAGTTGAGCATTATTGGCAGCAATCAATTGCATTGATTCACGAATAGCCGTTCCAGCGGTAATGACGTCATCCACCAGCATGATTTTACCTTTTAAGGGACTACCAACAAGATTGCCCCCTTCACCATGGGTTTTCGCTTCTTTGCGGTTAAAACAATATGGCTTATCTACATTATGTTTGTCAGCTAAGGCGACAGCCGTGGTTGTTGCTATAGGGATCCCTTTGTAAGCGGGTCCAAACAACACATCGTAATCAATACCGGATGCTTGCAAAGTTTGCGCATAAAACTGGCCAAGCTTGGCTAAGTCACCACCAGTATTAAATAACCCTGCATTAAAAAAGTAGGGACTCACTCGACCAGACTTAAGCGTAAACTGTCCAAATTTTAAAACATTACGAGCGAGTGCAAATTCAATAAAATTGCGCTGATAATCTTGCATTATATGGTCCTAATTCAAAGCCAATTTTTGCTCATCAAATAATTCACGAATACCATTTTTGGCCAGTTCCAACATTTCATTTAGCTCTTCTAAATCAAAGGGTTCGCCTTCTGCAGTGCCTTGTACTTCGATGAATTTGCCAGTGTCGGTCATGACAACGTTCATGTCAGTTTCAGCATCCGAATCTTCAAGGTATTCCAAGTCAGCAATCGCTACCCCTTTGTAAACTCCTACAGACAAAGCAGCAATCATGTGTTTGATTGGATTCGCTTTTAAAATACCTTTAGCGCGCATCCAAGTTAACGCGTCTGCGAGTGCTACGCAGGCCCCTGTAATAGAAGCGGTACGTGTACCACCATCAGCTTGAATAACATCACAATCAACAACAATGGTATTTTCACCCAATAATTTTAGATCTACTGCGGCGCGCAATGAACGTGCGATTAAACGCTGAATTTCTAAAGTACGCCCACCTTGTTTACCACGCGCGGCTTCGCGATCTGAACGAGTATGTGTAGCTCTTGGCAACATACTATATTCTGCGGTTACCCAACCTTTACCTTGGCCTTTCATAAAACGTGGCACACCTTCGGTCACTGAGGCATTACACAATACCTTAGTGTTGCCAAACTCAATCAGCACTGAGCCTTCTGCATGGCAGGTAAAATTGCGAGTAATAGTAACGGGGCGAATTTGACTGGCGGTTCTTCCACTTGGACGCATGTTGCTCTCCTAAATAATAGTGCGCGGAATTATAAAGACTTCCAAGTAAATTTTCTTGCGTTTTAAGCCTTTCTAAAACAATTAATCACTTTACACACTCGCCCCAAGTCACAACAGGGGTATAATACCCAGAACTAAGACCTAGGAAGAATTCAATGATTTACAGTATGACAGCTTTTGCCCGCCGTGAACTTAAAGCCAATTGGGGCACAGCCGTGTGGGAAATGCGTTCCGTTAACCAACGATTTCTAGAAACCTATTTCCGTCTTCCCGAACAATTTAAAAGTATGGAACCTGTGTTGCGGGAACGTTTTCGTAAACAGTTACAACGTGGCAAAGTTGAATGTTCATTACGTTTTGTCGCTAACGATGCTGCGGTAGGTAAACTCAACCTAAACGAAGATCTTGCTAAACAAGTTATGCACGCTGCAGATTGGGTGCAATCACACGGCCAATCTGCCGGTGTAAACCCCTTAGATGTATTACGCTGGCCTGGGGTTATTTCAGCCGAAGAAGCTGACATGGATGGCATTCAAGCCGATGTACTGGCTGAATTTGACCTAACCCTCAAAGATTTTATCGCAGCCCGAGCCACAGAAGGCAGCAACCTCAAGGTCATGATTGAACAACGTTTAGACGGCATTAACCTTGAAGTTGAGAAAGTCACAGCTCACATGCCAGACGTAATCAAATGGCAACGAGAAAAAATCCAAACTCGCTTCGAAGAAGCCAAAATTGATTTAGACCCAACCCGGGTTGAACAAGAAATGGTGATGCTGGCACAAAAAGTCGACGTAGCCGAAGAACTAGACCGCTTATTATCCCACATTGGCGAAACCCGAAAAATCCTCAAAAAGGGCGGCGCAGTTGGCCGCAGACTCGATTTTATGATGCAAGAGTTTAACCGCGAATCGAATACCTTAGGATCTAAATCTATCAACACCGATATCACCCAATCAGCTGTAGAGCTTAAAGTGTTAATTGAGCAAATGCGTGAGCAAATTGCGAATATTGAGTAGTTAAAATATAACTAATTGAGAATAGTAATACCTTGGCCTAAATAAAATCGGGTACTAATTCACAATTAGCACCCGATAGAGTTAAACAATAGCTGATAGTAAATTTTCAGCTTCAGTCATGCTAGTTAGTTTTACTTTGATAGCGGCTTTATCCCTTTCTAAGCCTTTTGAGGGATAGGTGTTACTGTGGCGACCTTTTCCTTCTGGATATTGTACAACAGTAAAATTATTACACTTATTCAAATACTGTGCTGGCAGCCAAATACTTGCATGAGATCCAGTATCTCTAGTTTCATAGTTTGTTTCGACTACTACATCATTATTTGAATTCAGTGCCCATGCACTAACCTTTTTTACAGCGCGAACCGGGTGACCTAACTTTTCAATCAACTTCTTTTCAATTTGACGATTTAACATGAGTATTTCCTTTTATTTTAACTATTAAAAAAATATTGCGGTCTTTCCCGCCGTCGACCACTCGCCTAGTGAAATCCTGTTTGACCAAAGCCCCTATTCGCTGTGGCCAAACACTTCAAACACACTTGTAGAACCCCACTTACAGAGGGCGAGACCAAGTTAGGTATGGCTGCGGGTGTTATTTATCCCACCGCCCGCTGGGGATTGACTAATATTTGTAGCTTCAGTTAGTGCACTGCTGTCATTGATTCAAGTGGCACACCTTCTTTGTATAACTCTCGAAAGGTTTGCCAGGTTTTCAAAAACGTGTCTGATTGGTGACTTACACTGACTTCTAATAACTTGTTGAGTACAACTTTGATAATCACATCAGCCATAGAGTTGAAAATTTCATCTCCACTTATAAGATTGAACGTGATTTTTAATCCAAGCGTATCAACCGAATGTATGTCTATTCCAAATTCATCGATGACCAACAATCTATAACGACCTGGAATTTCATCAGCAATTAATTTTGCACTTATCATGGTTTTCTCTATTTGTTTGGTGCATTAGCTTTACTTGATGGAATAAGTTTAGCGATCCATTTCTGGCAAACATAATAAAAGTGTATATTGTTAATAGCCTTTATTTACATAGCAAAAAATCATGTTACAACTACATAAAATCCACGAAAGTAGGAGTTTTGAAAAATTACTGAATCAAATAAAATCTAAGACAGTATTTTTAGATGAGTCGTACGTTGCTTCCTCTAATGCAAGGAAAGAAACCCAAGTTATTTGGAAGGATAAGAATAATATTGTTGATTCACTGTATGGGAAGGGTGCTTATCAACTTTTATTAGAAACAAGAAGAACAGAAAGACGCCGTATTAAACTTGAACATGGGAATAAGTTTGGATTAGTAAACCAAATCGAGGAACGATGCTTACATGAGGATTTATCGAAGATCCGAAAAATGAACTACGAAGTCAAATTATTTCAAAACATTTTTAAGTTTGTTCATCCACTCAGCCCCAAACTAATCATAGGCTTTCAGCCTAGAATTACTCGTCATTTGAATGAGCTGTACTCATACAAACAGACTTTAAGTAAAAATAGCCCTAAATATTTTCGGTCTCCAATTATGCAAATAATTGATGGAGAATTATCACCTTATTGCGCCGGTAATAAAATTGAACAGCATAGTTTGGGAATAGTCTTAAAGCCATATTTTACAAGAACCATATTACAGCCTAGCGATATAGTTGAAGAACTGATGAGTCAAAAATCAAAATATCTAACATCATTAGAAATTGCCAGAAATGCAAAGCAGTATAGCCGCTGTAAAGCTATCGATTCTAAATTAAAAGAGGTTGTGCAATTTCATTATTTGATTGAAAGCATAGGTAAAAAGTTTAGATTAATTGGCAAAAAGCTAAAGGGTGTAAAAACACAACTTAAAATCAATGGCCGTTTGACAGATTGGCCTGATTGTTTAGTAACTAATATTTCAAATAGGTATCGTCAGTTCACAGTTGTAAGCAACTTTGAAGTTAACAATACGTCATCTAAAGATATACCTGCAATTGCTTTAGGAAGGTTGCATATCTTCACAGAAAATCTTACTGACACTATTGCTCTTCGTGAGTATCTCTCTGCCCATCAATATAATAAATTTAGGCCGTTCAGTTTATTCAAAAAAAAGTTAGATTCAAACTATCCTTTGCATAATTCAATTTGGTGGCCTTAAATTTAGCTGACGACTTGATTGAGTTACAGTTTCAAAATAATAATATCTAATAAACATGCCCCCATAAACTAACAACCGATAAGCCTTTGACTTAATCCAATTAATTTGACTAATTGTCCCATCTATAGCACCTTACTAATCTCGTGAATTTTTGTACTCTTTGTTGAAAATTCTAAGGATTATAAACGGACGTTGTATGCCTTCATTTGTCAGTAACTTTGAGTTTCTTAAACACCATGATGAATTGTTATTCCGTTTAGCTGAAACTGCTGAACGTTGTTACGCCTCAGACCCAAATACTTCTTTAATCAAGATGCGACAGTTAGGCGAAGCGTTAGCGCAAAATATTGCTGCCCGTGTCGGTGTCGATTATGGCAAATCAGTTAAACAAATCGATTTATTGAACGATCTAGAATACACCCTCAAACTTGCTGAAAACGTTAAAGATGCTTTTCATACCATTCGTAAATTGGGCAATATTGCCAATCATGAATACATTTCATCTTCTCATCGCGACGCCTTAAAGTGTATGCAAGTGGGCTGCGCGTTAAGTAGTTGGTACCACGTTACCTTTGGCGGCGATAAAGCCAAGGGGTTTAAGTTTAAGGCCTTTGTTAAGCCTGTTGACCCTTCTGCTTATGTTCGCGAGCTTGAAGAAAAGTTAGACACCTTAAAAATTGAATCTCAACGTTCTTCAGACCGTTTACTTGTGGTTGAGAAGTTAAACAAGGTAACAGAAGAAAAAGCCAATGCTGAAAAACTCCGAGCAGATAGCATGGCTGAAGAAAAAGCCATTTGGGAGTCGCTAGCCCAAGAGCAAGAGAACACAATTGGCAAATTAAGCCAGCAGGCTGTAGAGGCCAATACACAATACATAAGTGATTTTGCTCAACTAGAAAAAGACAAACAAACCGCCATTATCCAGCAAGTTGAACAGTCAAACTTTCTGCTTGACGAAGAATCAACACGTATCTTAATTGATCAACAGCTTAATGAAGCAGGCTGGCAAGCTGATACTACTAATCTTCGTTATTCAAAAGGCACTAAACCAGAGCTCAACAAAAATAAGGCCATTGCCGAATGGCCAACCGAATCTGGCCCTGCCGACTACGTGTTGTTCTTGGGGCTAACGCCTGTTGCTACAGTTGAAGCCAAGCGAAGCAGTAAAAATGTTTACTCGGCAATTGACCAAGCAAAACGTTATGCAAATGGCTTAACTGGCAATAGTGATTTTGAGATGGAAGAGTCGTGGGGCGAATTTAAAGTGCCCCTTACCTTTGCCACTAATGGCCGAGCCTATTTAAAACAACTCGAACAAGAAAGCGGCATTTGGTTTTTAGATGTGCGTGATAACAGCAATCGCCGCAAGGCATTAAAAGGCTGGTATTCGCCAACTGAAATTAAAAAGTATTTAAAACAAACACCACAAGAGGCAGATCAAAAACTTGATGAAATGGACTTTGGCTACGATTTAAAGTTACGGGATTATCAAATTGATGCTATTAAGGCAATTGAGCAAACCATTAAAAAGGGCGAATCTAGAGCCTTGGTGGCCATGGCTACCGGTACAGGTAAAACCAAAACCTGTATTGCATTAGTTTATCGTTTACTAAAATCAGAACGTTTCAGGCGTATTCTCTTTTTAGTTGACCGCTCTGCACTCGGTATACAAGCCAGCGACGATTTTTCCGAAGTACGTATGGAAAACTTACAAACTTTTGCTGATACCTTTGAAGTCATGGGTATGCAGTTAAATAAACCCGTAGGCAAAACACCAGAAGACGAAACCAAAGTACATGTAGCAACAGTGCAGGGCCTAGTGAAACGCATTCTTTACCCTAACGACAACGATAATAAACCGGGTGTGGGCCAGTACGACTGCATAGTCGTAGATGAGTGCCACCGTGGCTACTTGCTTGATAGAGAGCTTAGCGATACCGAAATAGAATTTCGTGATCAAAAAGATTACCAATCAAAATACCGTGCAGTTATCGAATACTTCGACGCCTTTAAAATTGGCTTAACGGCCACGCCAGCATTACACACAGTGGATATTTTTGGTGAGCCTGTGTACAGCTATAGTTATACCGATGCCGTTATCGACGGCTATTTAACCGATCATTTACCGCCTATTCGCATTCATACCAAATTAGCTGAACAAGGTATTCATTACGACGTTAATGAAGAGGTTAAAGTTTATGATTTAAAAAATAACAACATTGAAATATTTAATACACCCGACGAGTTAGACTTTGATGTATCTCAGTTTAACCGTAAGGTTATCTCGCCTAGTTTCACCACCGAAGTCACCAAGTGGCTGATTGAAAGTGATGCCATAGACCCTTATTCACCGGCTAAAACCTTAATATTTTGTGTCACTGACAAACATGCCGACCAAGTAGTCGAAGCCCTTAAAGAAGCATGCGAAAACTACCATGGTGAAATTGACGACGACGCCATTCAAAAAATCACCGGCGCAAGTGACAAACCCTTAGACAAAATTAAACGCTACAAAAATGACCGCCTACCCAATATCGCCGTCACCGTTGATTTACTCACTACCGGTATAGACGTGCCAGCTATTTGTAATTTAGTGTTTTTGCGGCGGGTCAATAGCCGTATTTTGTTTGAACAGATGTTAGGCCGTGCAACAAGGCGTTGTGATGAAATAAGCAAAGAAACCTTTCGTATTTATGACGCGGTGGATATTTATAAACAACTCGAACAAGTCAACGGTATGAAGCCCGTTGTGACTAACGTTGATATAACTTTTACCAAGCTAGAACAAGAGTTAGCCCATTCGTCATCAGAAGATTTACAGCAGTTGGCTAAAAACCAATTTTTAGCAAAACTACAAAGTAAAAAGCGCCATTTAACCGATCTACAAGCAAGCAACTTTGAACGTATTGTGGGTAAACCACCGCAAGAATTCGCTCAAGAATTAAAAGCCATGAAACTAGAAGAGGTGGCAGAGTGGTTTGTTAGTCATCCTGGTTTGGGTGAATTACTTGATATGAAAGTAACTGGCGGTGGTGCAGGCACAAAACCTATTGTGATATCAGGCCACGAAGATGAAATAACCGACATAACCCATGGCTATGGTGACGGGCAAAAACCAGACGATTATCTCAAAGCCTTTAAAGACTTTGTCAACGCTAACAGTAATCGCTTGGTTGCCATTCAAACTGTGATCCAACGGCCATGGGAATTAACCCGCCAAAGCCTAAAAGAATTAGCCTTTGAGTTAGAAAAAAATAAATTCAGAGAGCAAGACCTACGCACAGCTTGGCAAGAAGTTAAAAACGAAGAAATAGCCGCACGCATTATTGGCTTTATTCGCCAAGCAGCCATTGGCGAGGCACTCATTCCCTTCGAAACCAGAGTAGACAATGCCCTTGATAAAATACTCGCTAGCCAAAACTGGAAAACACCACAAAAACAATGGTTACAAGCCATCGCTAAACAAATGAAGGCCACCACAATAGTGGACGAAACTGCACTTGATAGCGGCATATTTAAACAACAACTGGGCGGCATTAAACGAGCCAATAAACTGTTTGAACAACCTATCACGCAAATTTTGGCAGATTTTAATCAAGGCTTATGGGCAAGTTAATGGCTTACATACACACATAAATCAAATAAGTGTGCATGTCATTGCTATATGCACAAGAAAACAAGAAAATGTGTGCATATAAACTAAAGCGCACAATCTAAAACTTATAACCACGAGCTAGTCGAAAATTTGGTTATTCACCCTTTTATTAAGGTCGAACTTATTACCACAATAGTCAATTGTACGACCTACTATCTAATTAAAAATAGAGAACACACATGAGCACCCAAGACCTAGTCGCTAAACTCTGGAACCTATGTAACTTATTACGAGATGACGGCGTGACTTATCACGAATACATTAACGAGCTCACCTACCTTATTTTCTTAAAAATGGTGCAAGAAACCGATACCGAAACCGACGGCCAATCGGGTGAAGTACGTATTCCTGAGGGCTACCGCTGGAAAGACTTAGAAAACTACGATGCCGCATCACGCTTAGAAGAATACAAAAAATTACTGATTCACTTAGGCTCCCACGGCTCACAAATCACCAAAGCGATTTACGCCAACGCCAGTACCGTTATTCGTAAACCCGCCACCTTAAGTAAGTTAGTGACTGAAGTAGATAAACTAGACTGGTACAGCGCTAAGGCCGAAGGCTTAGGCGACATGTACGAAGGGCTGTTAGAAATAAACGCCAGCGAGAAAAAGTCTGGGGCAGGCCAATACTTTACCCCACGTACATTAATCAACGTCATGGTTGAGTTAATGAACCCAACATTAGACGACGTAATAGTTGACCCAACTGCGGGTACAGGTGGCTTTTTAATCAGTGCTCACCATCATATAAAACAAAACAACGACATCATGTCGTTAAACGAAAAGGCCTACGACAAATACCAGCACGGTACCTTTTTTGGTATGGAGCTAGTACCCGATACACGCCGCCTAGCCATGATGAACCTAATGCTGCACGACATAGCAGTAGATGATGAAAACGCCGGCATTTTATTTGGCGATACCTTGTCAAACGAAGGTAAAGCCTTACCACAAGCTACCTTAATATTGGCTAACCCGCCCTTTGGTACAAAAATGGGCGGTGGTATTCCCACCCGCGACGATCTAGTGCATTACACCAGTAATAAACAACTGGCCTTTTTACACCTGATGTACCATAAAATGCTAAAACCCGGTGGCCGTGCCGCCGTAGTATTGCCCGACAACGTATTATTTGAAAGTGGCATAGGTAAAACCATTCGTAACGACTTAATGGAAAAATGTAACTTACACACAATTTTACGTTTACCTACCGGCATTTTTTACGCTGCGGGCGTTAAAACCAACGTACTGTTTTTCTCAAAACCAACGGATGTCAAACATGACAAAGCACAAACTAAAAACGTGTGGGTGTACGATTTACGCTCAAACATGCCCATGTTTGGTAAACGCACGGTATTGGGGCATGACCATTTCAAAGAATTCTTCGACGCTGTGGGTAACGATTTATCTACAGTAGATGAAAATGCACGCAAAAAATTTATATCCACCCACAATAACGGAAGTGAAATAGGCAATGTCGATACCTGTAGACTGCGTTGTTTCACACGAGAAGAAATCGCCAATAAAGACGATTCACTTGATTTAGCTTGGATCCGCGACGACAAAACTGACGATGCCAGTACTTTGCCTGAACCAGATGTATTGATAAACGAAGCTATAGAAGAAATGGCTGGCGCTATGTTAGAGCTAAGATCCATATTGGTAGAGCTAGGCGCGGCAGAAGAAACCGATGAGGTGACTCTGTGAGTGAGTTGCCTAAAGGGTGGGTTAAAACAAAAATTGGCGATGTAACTACTGTAGTAGCAGGTGGAACGCCAAAAGCTGGCGATAAATCCAATTTTGCTGAGCCAGGAAAAGGAATTGCTTGGTTGACGCCAGCAGATTTAAGTAAATATGGTAAGAAATCAATTTCTCATGGTTCTAGAGATTTAAGTCCACAAGGGCTCAAATCTAGCTCGGCTAAATTAATGCCGAAAGGGACTATTTTATTTAGCAGCAGGGCACCTATTGGTTATACCGTAATTGCGGAAAATGAAATTGCGACTAACCAAGGGTTCAAAAATTTCGTTTTACCTAAGGGGCTGAATTCTTCTTATACGTACTATTATCTAAAAAGCATTAAACACATAGCTGAAAGTATGGGTACTGGCACAACTTTCAAAGAGTTATCTGGAGCTGTAGCGAAAACGCTGCCATTTGTTTTAGCACCTAAAAACGAACAAATCCGTATCGCCGATAAACTCGATTCAATGTTAGCGAAAGTAGATGCCGCCCAAGCACGCCTTGACAAAATCCCCAACATACTAAAACGCTTCCGCCAATCCGTCCTCGCCGCAGCGACTTCTGGTGAGTTGACCAAAGAATGGCGTATTTCTAACTCTCAATCGGCTTATGATTTTGAACTGTTACGTCAGAATATCTATGATAATTGGCTTGAAGCAAGGCATGCTGAATTTAAACGAAAAGGAAAAACACCCAAGAGCACTACTTGGCTAAAAAAGTTTCCAGAACCTAACTTTGTAGATTCTATGATACCTACTTGGATTTCATTATCTTTAGAGAATATTGCTGAGGTTGTTGATCCTAATCCTTCTCACAGAATGCCAAGCTATGTTGTTGAAGGTAAAGCATTTATTTCAAGTGAAAATATAATAAATATTAATAAATTGAATTTTAGTAAAGGAAAAAAAGTAACTGCTGAAGAAGTAGAAAAGCAGAAAACACGTTATGAGATAGTTGAAGGAACGTTTGCTTTTACCAGAATTGGGACAATTGGAAAATCAGTTTTATTACCAAAGCCCCATGATTATGGAATAAGCCATGCTATGGCAGTTGTTAATCCATATAAATTAATTATGGACAGCGCTTTTCTAATATTAACAATGAATTGTGAAACAATTCTAAAGCAGGCTAGTCATGGCGTTCAAAGCGTTGGAGTTCCAGATTTGGGCATTGGTAAAATGAAAAATTTTACGGTACCTCTCCCCCCATTAATGGAGCAACAAGAAATTGTCCGTCGAGTTGAATCTTTATTCACCATGGCTGATACCGTTGAAAAGCAATACAAAGATGCCAAAGCCAGAACTAACCGCTTAACCCAATCCATTTTAGCCAAAGCCTTCCGCGGTGAGCTTGTACCACAAGACTCAAATGATGAGCCTGCAAGTGAGTTATTGGCCGGAATAAAAGCTAATTTGGACAATGTGGCAGCAAAGTCCAAGGTAAAAAGAAAGACAAAAAGCAGCATAATTTAAGGAGTAGAATTAATGAAGGATATATTAACTAACTGGGCGAAAGACAATCAACTAAAAATGACTAGCCCTGTGATTGGTGCCTTTATCAGCGCTTGGATCTTATTTAATTGGGATAGATTCCTATTGCTTTTTTGGGGGGAAGGAGAACTACCTATACGCCTAAAGCAGTTCCAAGACACCACTAATATTTCTGATTATCAGTTTTGGCTTTGGCCATTGTTGGTGGCACTGATATATGTTTTCGGATTACCGTATCTAAATATTTTAACGCAAAAAACTAAAAGACATGCAGAGTTACTGCGTCATAATGAAGTGGTTGATACAGATATCACCAAAGAAATAAAATTAGCTAAACTCAATGAAGAAAAATATAAGTCAAATCCTAATAATGATTACCTTGGCCAGAAAATTAAATATGAGTTAGAACAAAAAGAAGCTGAGGCAAAGAAAGCCGAAGCTGAAGTCGAGAAAAAACAATCTGAGGCTGAAATTTTAGCTGCAGAAGCCAAAGAAGCAGCATCCCGCGCAGAGCAAGAAAGCTCTAAAGAAAAGACTGCTAAATTAGAGTTAGAAAAACAGCAGCGTTCCGCTGAGAAAGAAAAGCATTCCCATGAATTGACAAAATCCCGTCATATAAATGAACTGGCTACCTTACGCTTTCCAACAGCTTACCAATATATTTATAGGCTATCTGAAGATCTTGCAGAACTGGGCTATATCCTCAAGCTTGACACTTTAGCAAACGTAATAGCAATAACCTTTGGTTATTCCAACGCTGAAAAACTCATTACAGACAACAACTTCACTCAAGCAACTTTGTCTGATTTGTCATTTGTTGTATATGACTCTTCAGATTTTATAAATCAGTTAGAAAGTATTTTAGATAAAGATGGTTCAGAAGTAATTGATGAAAGTGAATTGTTTGATTTCGTAATTCAAGTATTTGAAACAATAGATCACTGCAAGCTAATTCCTAGTGATTCATTGAAAGAAGAAGCCGTTAGCTACATTGAAGAAAATGGTTTTGAGATTTTGGAATTAGATCAAGTGAATAGCGAAATGGCAGCGACAAATGCTATTTTTGATGAAATTAATGAGTTTGTAGTTAATGATATGAATTTTGATGCCAAAAACAATACATGTTCTGTCAATATGTCAGGTTCCGTTTCAGGTACTAACCAAGAAGATAAAATGTTTAGTGGGGATACAATTGATGTCCAATTTACACTTTCGTATAAGCCACTAATTGGCGCAAATGGTTTTGGTTCACCTGAATATATTGAAGTAAGAGCTGAAGCCGCTCATCCGGATGATCACAGCTATCGTTAAGATTGATATCTGTTAGTGCGTTTGTGAAGTTATCTCAAGGGATTTATTGAAATATGGATTTCATTAAAATAGTTGCTGTTATTTGTACCTGCATTGGGACATCAATTGCTGTCTATCGTTTCTTTAGGAAAGCCCCATCAGAAAAAGAAGCTAAACAAGCTGAAGATATACCCGAAACTATCGCCACTCGTTTAGTCGCTTTATTTGAATCCCACGGTGTTCACCGCAATCAAATCCCTGAATTTTTTGGCCATGGCTTAGATATAGCTACATGCGGGTCAGATGAAAAACTATTAGACAAAATCACCCCCGAAATAATCAATGATGCTGTTGTATTGTTTGGTGTAAAAAAAGACTGGTTAGAAGGAAGCTCGAAAGAGATTTATGACATACCAGACTTTTATAAACACCCAGAAGAGTTTGAACAATATTTAGTCGAATTGTTAAAAAACACACCAAAAGATAAGTTATTTGCCTATGCATTAACATCAAACAAAAACTTAATGAGAAATGATGACGACTCTATATTTGTTATCGCCGAATGCATTGGTGAACTAAACCAACGAAAAATTTATAAATATCACTTACTAGGTCGGTGGGGGATTCACTACTGGAAGGCTAGGGCCTATTTTGCTGCTTGTTGTTCATTATTTTATAAACATGGTTTATTGGTCGCAGGTAAGACTGTCGACTACAAGTGGATACTAGATATGTGTTCGGGTGAAAAGTTACTTAGTTATGATTTTTCTGAACAATATGGCGGAATAAGCCTACCTGCCGTTAAGACATGGATAGTCTCTGACTTTGTAGAAATACCAGAAAAATATCTAGAAGGCATGGATACCGAACGAGGGGCCGCCATTCCTTTTGCTCTGTGTAAATGGTTAGACTTAAATGAAAAAGGCTATATGCGCTGCACTTCTGGTCATGAAGATTTCCATGCTGATGTTGTAGATTTTTTTAGGAAAAAGATAAACCTTATAAAGGATGTAAATTAGTAATGGAAATTTCAAATTCAGACCAACAGTTAATCGATTTAAAACCAACCTCACATAGAAAAATCATAGAACTTGTTGAAGAAGCAGGTATTGATGTTAGTGACTGGGCGAACTTTAAAGGCGGCGCTGAAAAGGCCTCGATGAATCCCAAGTACTGTTATGAATGGTTCTTTGAAGATAAACCAGAAAATATTACTGTGTTAAATCTTTGGTTTGATAATTGCGAAGTGTTAGATGGAGTAGTGGTTCAGAAATTAAACATGCGCCAAGCGGCTGAAGAGTTAAAAGGAATAAAAAAACGTCGAGCTTATAATATGGATTTCTCATTGCAGAATGCCGCTCGATTAAAAACCGCAGTTCGGGTGATTATCTGTGACGAGAATCCTAAACTTAAGAAAGAAGGTGAAAAATCGACCGCTGATAGACGGCATTTAGACCCGATAAACTGGTTTATAAAGGAATACGACGGAGATGGTAATTGCATTTTACAACGAGGCGAAATAGCTGCTCCATATATTGACCAGTTTACATTACGTGAACTTGAAATTATTCAACCTGAAAAGATTGAGTCAACTTCATTCGTATATCCAAGAAGTAAAGCAGTTAGAGACCAAGTTCTGTTCCGCGCTAAAGGGAGTTGTGAACACTGTGGCGAAAAAGGATTTAGAACCAATTCAGGCGCCTTGTACCTTGAAAGTCATCATATTATTCCTTTGTCTGAAGAAGGAATTGACCATATTAGTAACGTCATAGCACTTTGCCCAAACCATCATAGAGAAGCTCACTTCAGCGAAAACGCTAGCGCACTCAGAACGGCTTTTTTGAGTAAAGTAAGTAGTTAAAAATAGTGGAAACATTACTAACTAAATCTAATTTATTAATAAACGAAATTAGCCCTATTCTTGCTGTTGGCCCAAATCAAAATGACAAACGTTGGTCTGGAAGTTGGGTAATGTGTGATGTGGCTTTAGAACACGCTCATTCGCTACAAAGCTTAATGGAAATCGGTAATTTCACTTCTGCATTCTCTATGTTAAGGCTTCAATTTGATGCGTTAACCCGTTCGGTTTGGCTACTGTGGGCCGCTACTGACAGCAAAGTTGAACGGATCATGCAAGACCTGACAAATGATACGACTAATGCCGATAATGGCTTACCGTCGCATGCAGAGATGATGAAGCAAATAGAAAAAAACGCACCTGCAGAAGCAACACGTTTGCTGAAAGAGTTTAGGGAAGTGACATGGAAAGCATCTAGCTCATTTGTGCACGGTGGCATTCATGCAATGAAGCGCCATCGTGAGGGGTATCCTGTTGTCTTAGTTAAACAAATTGTTATCAGCTCTAATGGTTTGGTTATGGTAACCGCTGTTCATTTAGCTACGTTGACTGGCAATGAACATGTTAATAAAGATATTGTGCGAATAAGAGATTTATATAGAGATATCTTACCGAAACTGAATTTATAGAAATGATCCGTTCGTTTAATTTAAATGGTGAGAGAAATTTCATTTCATATTCTAAGAGGTTAAAAAGCGAAAAACCCCAATGCAACTCACTGAGGCTATAACGCCGACCGGGCATACTTCCAATCCACTTGCCCATAGTGTGTTAATAATCTCGAGATTTGTAAATATATTTAGCTAACTTCTTATGAAACCGCACAGTGTTTATTTTTTAGAGAATAGAATAACATCGACAAAAAAAACCATTGGGTTTATACTTTTTAAATTAATGAATATTTTATAAACCTTGTGGGAGGGGTATTATGTTTGCCGAACGTTTAAATCGAGCACGAAAAGCGGCTGGTCTTTCTATGAGTACCCTTGCAAAAGAGGTAGGTGTTTCAGCAAATGCGATTAAAAAATATGAACATGGCGAGAATATGCCTTCTTCAGGAAAATTGTATAAATTATCTAAGGCACTTGGCGTACGTTCTGAATATTTTTTTCGCCCCACTAAGGTTGAGCTGTCTGGAGTAGAATATCGAAAGCGTGCAAGTACACCTAAAAAAACCTTAGATCGCATCAGTGCAGATGTACATGATCAGGCTGAACAATGGGCTGAATTATTAGAGCTTTACCCTGATTCGGTGCGACCTGTACCTAAATTTTCCCTACCAGCAAATCTCCCCGATAAAGTAGAGACACTAGACGCAATAGAAGATATTGCCGACCAAATGCGCACAGAATGGAAATTAGGCTTTAATCCTATCCACGATATGATTGATACACTTGAATCTAAAGGCATTATGGTTATTTGTACACCAGTAGAAGTTAACAATAAATTTGATGGTTTAGCTGGCAATATAGACGATACACCTGTGATTGTTGTGTCTACTCATCAGCCCGGCGATCGACAACGTTTTACTCTAGCTCACGAATTGGGTCATTTAGTTTTACATGGGCGTTTGTCTAATGATTTAGAAGAAGAAAAAGCTTGTAACCATTTTGCAGGTGCCTTTCTCATTCCTCAACGTGCAATGATAAATCATCTTGGTACTAAGCGTCGGGCCATAGAGCGTCGGGAGCTTTACATGCTCAAGCATGAATTTGGCTTAAGTATGATGGGAATTCTAGTTCGAGCAGGACAATTAGGCATCATTTCTCAATCGCTACAGAAAAGCTACTACATTGAATTTAATAAGTTGCGTTGGCGAACTGAAGAGCCAGGTGACCCGTACCCGAATGAACTAACTTTTCTGTATAAACAACTGGTATATCGTGCCCTTGGTGAAAACTATATCGGTGAGTCTAAAGCTGCAGAATTGTTAAAAATGTCATTAACTCGCTTTCATAAAGAACGCAAGTTAGGAGCTGTGAATGCAAGTTCTCATTAGTGATGCCAATATCTTAATAGATATAGAAGAAGGCGAACTACTTGAGGAAATGTTTAAGTTACCCTATATATTTTCAATCCCTGACATTCTATTTTACGAAGAAATGGAGGAGGAGCACGAGCATTTAATTGGACTAGGTTTGAGGTTGGATGAACTCAGTGGCCAAACTCTCAAGTATGGCATAGACCTCACACAACAATACAAAAAACCTAGTAGAAATGATTGTTTTGCTCTCGCTTTAGCTAAACAAGAAAAATGCCCACTACTAACAGGAGACAGAGATCTTCGCATCGCAGCAGAAAACGAGGCGGTAGTAGTGGTGGGCACTATATGGCTAATAACACAACTAGTTCAACATGAATTGATCACAGCAGAGTTAGCAAGAATTGCCTACGACAAAATGAAAGATGCTGGTAGGAGATTACCTTGGGACAAAGCCGAATTAAAACTTCGTGAATTAAATAGAATTTAGAAGGTGACAGATTTGGTGACAGTAACTCATAATAATCAGCAAAACACTAAATAAATATATGATACTTAACACAATTTAAATCATACACAACAAACAGATCGCGAATATTGAATAAAATAAGTCATTAAATAACTAACAACAAGTTATGTGAGTTCAATAAGATAGTGAAAATAAACTGTCAGATTTTTTTACAATCTCAGTGTTAGTAAAAATACTAAATCGTCTATCTTATTGAATTATATTGTTAAAATTTTGTTGGCTCAGTTTTTGATTATAATTTAAAGTATAGAAATTAAGATGTGTTATATAAATTTCTTATGTATACCCATAAATTATAGTTCACCTTTAACTGGTTAAGATGTACAGATGTCTTGTTTAACTCGAAAATTGCAGCAAAAATTAACGCGATACGTGCAAAAAAATACTTCTCGCTTTTCTTCTAATGATCCAGAGTGTATTCGTGAAGAATTAGTCAACAAAGGGGTATGCCCCTCTGATGTCACGACTGATCAGCTTAAGATCATATTAAATGAAGTGAAGAATAATTGAATTGATTGCAGAGCTTTAGAAATTGTCGCGCTAAACCACAATTGATTCGCTAAAATATTTGTTGAAATCGAGCTTGAAGTCGCTTGCGATGACTGCATCAACAATCTTTACACCATTGCTGGTTGTCGCTAAATTTAACTCTTTTGGCTCTAAATAATGGTTGCCTCGTATTGAATAAAATACTTTCACTACGGGTTTGGTGCCGTGTACTGGATGTTGCTTAAGTACCATAGCGATTTTTTCGTTGTTGAGTTTAACCAAACTACCAACGGGGAAAATTCCGATACATTGCACAAATTGTTTTACTAAGCCTTGATCGTATTTTTCTGGTGCATCATGTACCAAAATTTGTAACGCTTTTTTAGATGACATGCCGACCTTATAACAGCGATCTGCTGTTATCGCATCATAGGTGTCTACTATGGCAATCATACGCCCAAATTGGGTAATTTCATCACCCCGCAAACCATCAGGATACCCATAACCATCTAGCCTTTCATGGTGCTGGCCAATTGTTTCAACTATTGATTCGGGGATCCCCATTTCAATCAGTACTTTAGTACCGTAATACACGTGGTCCTTCATAATAGTCATTTCTTGATCATTCAAACGCCCAGGCTTATGTAATATTTCGTCAGGTATTTTAATTTTACCAATATCGTGTAAAAACCCCGATAGGGCTAATTCTTGCACTTGCTCTTCCGCTAAACCAACGTGGGAACCAAAGTTGGCGAGCAAAATAGCCACGTTTAATGAATGTTCTAATAAATAAGTGTCTTTCTCGCGAATTTTTGTCATGCACATCAGGGCATTTGGATTGCGGTCAATAGAGGAGACAAGATTGTTGGTAAAGGCTTCTGGTATGGCAATGTCGATAGGTAAATTTTTACCTATACTTTCTAACATTGTCTTTTGTATTTGTTTACCTTTCTTATGAAGTTTAGTTGCGACTTCAAGTTCTTCTTCAAAGGAGATTTCAACTGGAACTTCAGGCACTTCAGCAGGTAATTCAGGCTCAACAACTTTAGGCTTTAGTTGTTTACTCATATCCACAACCACAGACAAAATCCCTTTCTTTTTGAGCTGCTTTATTGCGTCTGTTGAATTCACCCTTCCACGACTGGTGATCTTAAACGTGCCTTGTTGTTTTGCTATAGAGTCAACGAACATCCCTTCTTCAAGATCGTCTATATCAAAAGTTTTTAGCACAGTTAATATCTCATGTAATTAAAGTTAAAATATAGTGAATAAAATATCTGATTTACCCGTTGAGAGCAAGATTAACGATCATGTGAATTGTGCTAAAACTCTAATTTCCATAGCATTTCTTCCAAATTTGGCTGCCATTGAAATAGTTTCAGTTTGACACGATTATTAAAAACAGCGACATCTTCTTGTTGTAATAAACCAGTTTGTAGTTGTGATTGCTCAGAACCTTTGGGAAATGCAATTTGCCCGTTAGCACGCAACACTCTATACCAAGGCACCTCTAAATTTTTTGGCACGTAACCTAAAGACTTACCGACTAACCTAGCTCGCCCAGGTAACCCGGCTAAATCAGCAATTTGTCCATAACTTGCCACTTTACCTATAGGAATAAGCTGCACAGTTCGCCAAATTTTAGCGTAGTGAGGATGCCCAGACATTACTACCATTCAACTTGTTACAACAAAAGGATATTGTATTTGGAGCAATTCTAAATCATACAATTTGCCTTGTTTGTTCACATTGCGATAAAGCGCTAAGTCACTTGGTGAGGTATATCCAGCAAGTTGTTCAATATCATTAAGTCTTGCCCCTAAACTCGCTAAGTAAGTCAAATAAGTATGTCGCAATACTTTGAGAGACAATTGCTCAGGAAAAGTCACTTGAGCGTCATGGCCAATATTCACCAAAAGCTGGGTTAAGTCTTCTAAACTTTTAATATTCGTCCAAATTGTTTGCTCATCTGTTAGGTGCTTGCAAAGTGCTTGTAGCGCTTCAGCCAGTTCTTTTTGAATGCTAATAGCACGGGAGAACTGATTATCTATTTGTAACATCTCATAGTTTTGGCTGAAATTAGCCTTCTCTAAAAGCAATACTTCATCAAGATTGACTCCGCTTAAAATCAGGCCTACCAAAGCTTTACCTTGGTTATTAGCAACAGAATAAAGTAACTGACATTCATCTATGCTTAATAAACGTAACACTTCAGGAGCAGCTGCAGGCAAGCCAACAGGCGGTGCTGTTAAACGAGGGTCGGGAGCGGCAATCTGCCCTTGTTTCTCATACCCTAAATTTGCGTAATCAGTGGCGCCAGCCTGCCCAGGGATCACCACAAAATGACTAGAGGTACTTGGGGCTTTTTGCTTGAAAATAAAACTAAACAGCAATAATGCTAATATGGCTACAATTGCAGCGACAACTAAACTTACCAGACTATTAAATGAGTAGTTTGGCCCAATAGCATAATCAGGATAAAACGCAGACTCTAGCAATGTAACCTTAGCATCAAAGGGTTTTGACACTTCTTGGGCTACTTGTTGATTTTTTAGCTTTTGAGCTTGAGTTTGCAGTGCCTTTAATTCATCGTCTAGTCTTTTATATTGCTCGAGATTTTGACTAAACTCTTGAGCTATTTTATTTTGCTCAACAAGCTGGGCACTCATCTGCTGCACTTTGCCTTTAGCGGCGCTTAAATCGCGTTTTACATCCTGTAAATAATCCACTTTGCTAGTTTTGATTTGCTCATCCAACAAGATCTGCAATTTCTGTAGTTTTTTCTGCTTAGCTACAATAGCCGGATCACGCTCTAAATAGGCCTGGGTATACTTTTCAGATAATTCAGACAAGTGAATATTGATCTCTCGAATACTATTCTTTGTTGCATCTATTTTCGCTTTGTCTGCTGGTTTAATAATAGTTTGTCCGTCATTAGTGGCTTCAAGCAAACTATTGAGCAACGCTTGCGCTTGTGACTCATCAGCTAAGGCTTTATCGAGATTAGCACCTAAGTTTTTAGTCTGACTTAAGGCTCTATTTTCATCTCTTTCTAGGGACGTAATATTATTTTCATTGGCAAAAATTTGTAGCCGTTGTTGTTGTTCGGCTATTTTTACTTCCAATAATTGTAAGCGTTCATCTGCAACCTGTAAGTCCTCAAAGTTGTTCGCTTGGGTTTCAGTCTCAACTAATTTCAGATACACGTTTACCCAAGCATCTAACATAGGTTTAAGAATTTCTGGCTCGGTGCCCGTAGCTTTTAGTGTAATAATACGCCCAGTTAAACTCGCTTCTGCTGTCAGCGCATCAAAAAGTGTTTGTTGATTAATGCTTAACATCTGACTCTTTTCAAGCTCGTCAGTAACTAAGCTCAAGACACTGTTACTCTTTAATCTTTGCTGATGCAGGGTAATTTGCCTTTCGGCTAGCTCAGAAAGTGAATTTTCTGTTTGTGATGTATAGGAAAAATGCAAGATAGCTTGGCTTTGGAAGATGGACGATTGACTCCAAATCACTGCATTGGCAATAATCAAAATCAATAAAAATGTTCCAATCAATACCTGCCACTTGCGCTTTTGAAAGCTTTTATGTTGGGTATCTGATGGATCTAAACCTTGATTAGAAAACGGTTGATTTGGCATGTAATCAACTTTGTTGTTAAATGGCATGGGAAAACCTTAAGGTAGATAAACAGCGTGCTAATTTAGTCAAACTAATTTCCCATGAGCATATAATTTTTGTTAAAGAGTGTCGAAAATAACCACATACGACTTTGTTCAGTAAATTTAACAAGCCAACTCACAAACACCAAGCATAAGTTTCAGTCGGGGAAAAATTTTCAAGAAAATGACAAGTTTAAAATCTTCCAAAAGACAGGTTTGTACAAACTGTAGCTATCCCCAAAGCACCTGTTTATGTGCTTGGGTACATCCCATAGATGTGCCACTTAACATCATTATTTTGCAGCACCCTAAAGAAGCAAAACATGCAAAAAATACTGTTAAGTTGCTAGCTTTAGGCGTCGCAAATATTACCGTTTTGCAAGGTGAAACCCCTGAAGACTGGGAAGAATTTGTTAAAGACGTCATTCGGCAACCGCAAGATTACAGTGTATTTTACCCTCATCCACACAGCACTTCGCTTGAATCTGTTTGCTCCCAAGTTCAAAAAGCCGAAAATTTCCCCGTCAATCATAATGTAATCTTTATTGATGCGTCGTGGCGAAAGGCCTTGAAAATTTGGCACCTCAACCCCTGGTTACAATTATGCAGCAGTTGGCACTTTGCTAATCCACCCAAAAACCAATATCACATACGACATACAACTCAGCAAAGCAGCCTTTCAACACTGGAGTCTGTGGCTTATGTACTCGAATTTACTCACAGCATAGATTGTTCATCCTTACATACTCTGTTCTTAAAAATGCAAACTCAATGTTTTCTACAAAATAAATAAGTTTATGTAATGGAGCAGGGTGAATAATCTCAAGTGTCGGCAATTCGGTAGTTATGAGTAAAAGAAGCACAGCCTAGTGCAATTATTTTATAAATTCTCAAATGAAAAGTGTCACAAAATAAAATAATCACCATCTAAAGTTTGACTTAATTAATCTATATGGCATGTTTCCATACCACATTAATTAACTAAGACAGACTAGATGTATTTTGTTGTTTCAAATTATAATCAGCGGCTTGCTTCATATTTGGTATTTTTTTGAAACCGTTTAAGTTTTTTATTTTTTTTGTATCCTTGTGTTTTTATGTGACGGCACATGGGAGCTTAACGTCACATAACAATATTGTTAGTTTTGATTTGAGTCATATTAACAATCAAAATATCAGTGAAGATATTCACTATTTTTCACTTAAAGATAAAACAATCACACTTCCCACTCGATTAGACCAACTCGACTCATGGTTAAACACCTTAACTGAACACACCACCACGGGAACATCGGGAGACAAGTATCTCGCAGTGTTTGAAATTTTCAACGATACCCAACAAAGTGAATGGTTTGTGTATCCCTATGGCTCAGTAGTGCAAAGTATCGAAATTATTGGGTTAAGCGACGCTCACAGCGAAAGATCGGTTAAAACAGGTCACGGATTTAATAATCAACAGGACTTTCACTACGGTAGCAAAATCGAAATATTACCAGGTCAACGTAAAACCTTGCTGATGTTATTTGAAAGTGATTATTTTTTTGCGCCTATTAAAATTTTGATTAAACCTTATGGGCAAGCAGAGCAATTGTTTCAATTAGAGAACGTTATATTACTTTTAAGCTTAGGGATTTGTTTAGCTCTGGGTATATATAACCTCTTCATATTTTTTAGTACTCGCGATATCCAGTATTTAACTTATGCATTAGCGACCCTTGTCTATGGCTCAGGGTGGGCAGCGGTATTTGGTGTACCTGAATATGTTGGGCTAGGTAGCTCAGCACATTGGTTAATGCCAGCCTTCATAATAGGCGCTGTTTTTTCTAGTTTATTTACTCTACAGTTTTTACGTTTGGACGAATCTACTCCCAAAATAGCCAAAATATTTAAAATGACTGCCTTGTTTGCTGCTATTTCATTGCCCTTTGCTTTTTATGACCAAGGAATAGGTTTATATCTGGCTTCATTTTTTACCTCGGTAGTGTGCATATTGGGTATGTACTCTGGTATACAACGTTGGACCAGTGGTTATTCACCGGCTAAATATTTCGTATTTGCGCTGTTGTCAGTCATCCTTCCTAACATGGTAGGCAATTTGATGAACTTTGGGGTGTTACCCGGGTTAAACGTTAATATCTATTTGTTAGGACTTATTGGTAATTCTGCAGATAGTTTGTTGTTAGCTTTTGCCTTGGCCGCTCAGGTAAGACTGTTAACAGTCAAAAACAAGCAACTAACGGCAACCTTAGAAAATACCGTACAAGAACGCACAGTGAAACTCAGAGAAGCCAATTATCAGTTAGAACAAACCAATAGCGATTTAGTCGATGCAAGTAACGCAAAAGGGCGTTTTTTAGCAACAATGAGTCATGAAATTCGCACCCCTTTAACGTCTATAATTGGTTATGCCGACGGCATTTTATTGGGTGATATAGATAAAGCTGAACAAGAGCGTGTGATAAAAATTATTGCAGAAAATGGCAACCATTTATTAAGCGTTATTAATGACATATTGGATATCAGTAAAATAGAAGCCAACAAACTCGACTTCGAATCCATACCAACACCTTTGTTTTCAGTATTGGCGCAAATCGAGTCGGTAGTAGGTAAGCGAGCCAGAGATAAAGGCTTGGCATTTCATTTGGAATACAAGTATCCACTTCCTTCTCAAATTAATACCGACCCAACACGTTTAAAGCAAATTTTATTTAACCTAACCAATAATGCAATTAAGTTTACAGAGCAAGGTTACGTCGGTTTATCGGTCAGTCTGCTCGATAATCGTTTACAAATACAAGTGAAAGATTCTGGAGAGGGCATTTCAGTCCAGCAGCAGGAAAAACTATTTCAACCCTTTATTCAAGCAGACTGTTCTATCAATAGACGTTTGGGTGGAACGGGTTTAGGGCTGAGTATTTCACGGCGCTTAGCTAATGGCTTAGGTGGCGATATTTATGTAGAAAGTGCACCAAGAAAAGGGTCAACCTTCACCTTAATTATTGATCTAGATGTAGTGCAAGACTCACCTTGGATAAATAATGTGGAAGACATATGGCAATCAACACCCACTAAGTCAGTTCTGCCGACCGCTTTGCCCAATTTTGTTGGCAATAAAGTGTTACTCGCAGACGATCATCCTAATAATCGTGAACTGATTGCTATATTGTTAAAACGCATGAATATTACAGTGACTGAAGTTGAAAATGGTAAACAAGCGTTAGAGACAATTTTCTACCAAAAATTCGACTTAATTTTGCTTGATATTCATATGCCACAAATGGATGGTACCGAAGCACTAAAACAAATTAGAGCAGCTGGAAATTACACCCCAGTCATTGCACTAACCGCCAATAATATGAAGCATGAAATCGAGCATTATATACGTCTGGGATTTTCTGATCATTTAGCTAAGCCTATTGCTCGTCATTCCTTTATTAGTAAATTATCCCTTTACCTTAATAAACAAGGTGAAATTGATGGTCCACTTCAGCAAGGTGATATGCTGAAGCTAATAAAAGACTATCAGCTAGATTTACGAGACCAGATAGTGAGTTTACAAAAAGCCTTAGAACAAGGTGACTTGACCATTATCAGCGAAATAGCCCATAGAATAAGAGGCTCTGCTGGCTCCTTCGGCTTTGATATTATCGGCCAAAAATTTGCTGATATTGAACATTGTGCCCTGCAAGATGACGAAATAGCGGTGACCTACGAATTACCTAAGGTCATAGCGTTAACACAACACTGTATTGATTTGCCTGGTGTAGATATCGCACAAGGCATAATTAAACATCATAATAGTGTTGAACAGTTATTAAGAGCAATTTTTGATCTAATTGAACATTCTCAGCAAACACTTAAGGATTTAACCTCTGCCCTTGATAACAATGAAATTAACAGCGCCCTTGTGCATTTGTATAAGTTTTTTCCCGGTTGTTATAGATGTGCAATGGTGCAGTCAGAAATGGCATTTAAAACCTTAGAAAATATTATCAAACAAGGAAATGTAGAGTCCCAGCAATATTCACCCCAGCTAGATATCATTGCTGCACATATAACAGAACTAAAGGCGACTATACAACCCAATTTAATCAATGAACTCTAGTTAAAAGACCAATCAAAATAATATCTTAGGCGATATAGATAAAAGCTCAGCTAACTGTCAGTCACAATTTGTGGACTAGTGTTTATCACTTATTAGTAATCCAATATAAGCATCTAAACAAACTAGTAAATTTGAATAAAACATCTTACTGTAACCACTAAGTCTATTTTAATTTAAGAATCTAAGTATGTTTTATGAGGTTTTAAAAAGAAGTTTATTGTTGGTCATAATTAGTAGTGTCAGCACAACCTGTTTCTCAGAAAACCGAATCGATACACAGCGCCCTGACGCACCTGACTTAGCCGCTTATGGACAATATGCTATAGGTGTAAGAACCTTAAAAGTTGTTCATTCTCAGCAGATTGACATCGCAAAGTTCGATGCTTCGAAACCAAATAACCTCCCTAGATATGATCGTCCTTTAACTCTGGAAATTTGGTATCCAGCTGCCGCAAATAGTAAGGGGAACACTACTTTAGATGTTTACTTAAGAGATGGTAAAACCAAAGTGGCAATAAAAGGTAAAGCGGTTCGAGATGCCAATCCTATTCAAACATCCCAACAGTTTCCCCTTGTTATAATTTCACATGGTTATCCAGGCAATCGCTTTTTACTGTCACATTTAGCTGAAAATATTGCTTCAAAAGGTTATGTAGTTGTTTCAATCGACCACACAGATTCAACCTATCGCACTAAAGCTGCATTTGGTTCTACTTTAGTCAATCGACCTCTGGATCAACTATTTACCCTTGATCAAATACAACTAAAGTCAAAAGATAAGTCGTCATTTTTATTTGAATTAGTTAACCCCCAAAACACTGCTTTAATTGGTTATTCTATGGGAGGCTATGGTGCTGTTATCTCGGCTGGTGGAGGGGTCACTCAACAAGCAGTCGATTACCCATGGGGTCTACCAAATAAGGCATTAGCCATACACCAAAACCCAGAGCAAACACCCAAATATCCTGATCCACGACTCAAAACTGTCATCGCTTTTGCACCTTGGGGAATGAATTATGGTGTTTGGGATCAAACCACATTAAAAGGGGTTAAAATCCCCATGTTCTTTGTCGCGGGTTCGGTTGATGATATATCAGGCTACGAAAAAGGTATTCGCAGCATCTGGCAAGCCACCACTAAGGTCGATAGGGCATTATTGACCTTTGATAATGCTAATCATAGCGCAGGAGCACCTATGCCAGCGCCAGAGGAATCTTTTGTCTATGATGAGGAACTGGGATTCGCCATTAGCGATCACTACACAGATGCAGTTTGGGACACTGTACGCATGAATAATATATCCCAACACTTTGTTACTGCATGGTTAGAAAAGTATTTAAAAGACAATACCCATATGGATCCTTACTTCAACCTAGTAACCCATTCAAATGATGGGGTATGGAGTATGGATAAGGCAGGCCAACCTAAAGCAGATCACAGTCACTGGAAAGGCTTTAATAAAGGAACTGCTAAAGGTTTAAGATTTGAAAAATTGGGCCAAGGTGAATAACTAAAGGCCCATTTCGATACAACTAAAATCAGTGGCTGACTTTGTTTCCCCAAATTTCTTTTAGCCGCTGATCACGACCGCAATTCCAACGATAGAGTTTGTATCTAACAGGATTATTTTTGTAGTAGTCCTGGTGATAACTTTCATCACCTCTAATAGGATAAAAAGTAGTGAAGGGTAAAATAGGTGTCACGACTTTTTGTTTTGGAAATTGAGCTATTACTTTTTGCTTAGATGCTTTAGCCAGTGTTCTTTGGGTATCATTTTCAACAAATATGGCGCTTAGATAACTCAATCCTTTATCACAAAATTGGCCACGATCATCAAATGGGTCGATGTTCACCCAATAGTGATCAAGTAAGCCCTGATAAGTGACTTTTGTTGGATCGTAAGTTATTTCAACGGCTTCATAATGACCGCTATGGTTTCCGTTGTAAGTGGGATTTTTTAAGTCACCGCCAGTAAACCCAGAAATAACATCCGTTACCCCTTCAAGTTTTTCAAAGTCCGATTCCATACACCAAAAACATCCTCCTGCGAATATAGCTTTATCGGCGATTGCCTGGGATGCATGTAAAGCGAGTAGGGCCAGTAAAGGTAGCAATAATTTAATTTTCACTAGGAAGTCCTCTATTATTCATTAACTTTTCAATACACTGATACTAAGAAATAAGACCAAAATTGCCGAACAAACTTTCAATTTTACTGATGATTGAAACAAAAAACCCAGCACTTAGGCTGGGTTTTAAAATTGTTTCACATGAAACAGTTACTGAAGTTTCAATTACTTACGCAGTTTTTGGATTAACCTTAACTGGGCAATTGCTTCAGCTAGCTCAATTGCTGCTTCAGCATATTCAAAATCAGCTGTTGGATTAGCGATATGCTCTTCAGCGCGTTTTTTCGCGTCAAGTGCTGCTTGTTCGTCTAAGTCTTCTGCACGAATAGCGGTATCGGCCAAAACAGTCACTGTACCAGGTTGTATTTCTAGCACACCACCGTTGATGTAAATATTTTCTTCATCACCGAATTGCTTAACTAGACGTACCATACCAGGTAACAGAGTAGTTAATAAAGGTGCATGTCCAGGATGGATCCCTAGCTCACCTTCACTACCTGTAATCTGAATAGCTTCGACTAACCCAGAAAAAATACTGGTTTCAGCGCTTACTACGTCTAGATGTACGGTCATTGCCATAAAAACCTCCTAAATAGGATCCTTAAAACATGTTTTTCGAGTCCATTTAGTTTGGAGTCTAGAGAGGAAGTGCACAATGTATATGTATACTTGAGCACTTCCGACAACGAGTCCGGACTAAATGGGCCGAGAATTACATATTTTTAGCTTTTTCGCTTGCTTCTTCGATAGAACCAACCATGTAGAAAGCTTGCTCTGGAAGGTGATCAAACTCACCATTCAAGATACCGCTAAATCCACTGATAGTGTCTTTCAAAGAAACGTACTTACCAGGTGAACCAGTAAATACTTCTGCTACGAAGAAAGGTTGTGACAAGAAACGCTGAATTTTACGAGCTCGTGATACAGAAAGCTTATCTTCTTCAGAGAGTTCATCCATACCTAAGATAGCGATGATATCTTTTAATTCTTTATAACGTTGCAATACAGATTGCACACCACGAGCAGTATCGTAGTGTTCTTGACCAATAACTAATGGGTCAAGTTGACGTGAAGTAGAATCAAGTGGGTCAACCGCAGGGTAAATACCCAAAGACGCGATATCACGTGACAATACAACAGTTGCATCTAAGTGAGCAAAGGTGGTTGCAGGTGAGGGATCGGTCAAATCATCCGCAGGTACGTATACCGCTTGGATAGATGTGATAGAACCAGTCTTAGTTGAAGCGATACGTTCTTGAAGTACACCCATTTCTTCAGCTAGGGTAGGCTGATAACCTACTGCTGACGGCATACGACCTAGTAGTGCAGATACTTCTGTACCAGCTAGGGTATAACGGTAGATGTTATCTACGAAGAACAATACGTCACGACCTTCATCACGGAATTTTTCAGCCATAGTCAAACCAGTCAAGGCAACACGTAAACGGTTTCCTGGAGGCTCATTCATTTGGCCGTAAACTAGCGATACTTTGTCTAGTACGTTTGATTCGTTCATTTCGTGATAGAAATCATTACCTTCACGAGTACGCTCACCTACACCAGCAAATACTGAGTAGCCGCTGTGCTCGATAGCGATGTTACGAATGAGTTCCATCATATTAACGGTTTTACCTACACCGGCACCACCGAACAATCCAACTTTACCACCTTTAGCGAACGGACAAACCAAGTCGATAACTTTGATGCCTGTTTCTAGTAGTTCAACTGAACTTGATTGTTCTTCATAAGTAGGCGCTTCACGGTGAATAGACATACGCTCTTCTTCACCAATAGGACCTGCTTCGTCAATTGGGTTACCCAATACATCCATGATACGGCCTAATGTGGCTGTACCAACTGGGACTTGAATGGCTGCACCACTGTTTTCAACCGCTAGGCCACGACGTAAACCGTCAGTGGAACCCATTGCAATGGTACGTACAACGCCACCACCTAATTGCTGTTGTACTTCCAGGGTCAAACCTTGCAAATCACCTTCGGTAACTCGCAATGCGTCATATATTTTTGGAACCGAATCTTGTGGATATTCGATATCCACTACGGCGCCAATTATTTGGACGACCTTACCATGACTCATGTTAATTCCTCTTAAATTCTAAAACCATTGCCTAGACCGCTGCAGCGCCGCTTACAATCTCACTGATTTCTTGTGTGATTGCTGCTTGGCGTGCTTTGTTATATATCAATTGCAAGTCATCTATGATGTCACCTGCGTTATCGGTAGCTGCTTTCATAGCGACCATACGAGCTGCTTGCTCAGAGGCACCATTTTCAACTACACCTTGATATACTTGAGACTCAATAAAACGAACCAACAACATATCTAGGATAGGTTTTGGATCTGGTTCGTATATGTAGTCCCAACGGTGTTGTAATTCTTTTTCGTCAGATTTAGGCAAAGGCAACAATTGATCGATCTGCGGCTCTTGCGCCATGGTATTTACAAACTTATTAAATACCAAATATAAACGGTCTATTTTGCCGTCGTTAAATGCATCCAACATAATGCGCACCAAACCAATGATTTCATTGACGGTTGGCGCATCACCTAAACCTGACTCAGCGGCTAAAACACTGCCACCAAAACGGTTAAAGAATGCAACAGACTTAGCACCTAGTGCAGCAAAATCGACTTGAACATCTTGTTCTTGCCATTTTTTCGCATCTTTCACAACCAGTTTGAATTCGTTGGAGTTTAAGCCCCCACATAATCCACGGTCAGTAGAAATCACGATATAACCAACGCGTTTTACTTCGCGGTCTTCCAAATAAGGATGGCGATATTCAAGGTTAGCGTTTGCTAGGTGACCGATTACGCTGCGAATATTCTCAGCATATGGACGGCTTGAAGCCATACGATCTTGCGCCTTTTTCATTTTAGACGCTGCAACCATTTCCATAGCGCTGGTAATCTTCTGCGTATTTTTAATACTGCCGATCTTACCTTTTATCTCTTTACCGCTAGCCATAAACTCTATCTCCGATTATTCAACATAGTGACCACTACAAAGGTAGTGGTCTAATTGATTACCACGTTTGTGTTGCTTTAAATTTATCTAAAGCTTCATTGAGGGTGGCTTCAATCTCTTTGTCGAAATTACCTGTAGCGTTGATAGTGTTCATCAGCTCGCTATATTCACTGTTCATAAAAGAGTGTAAAGAGGCTTCAAAATCTAGAATTTTATCTAGTTCAACACCTTTTAAGTGACCTTTCTCAACAGCAAACAATGAAACACCCATATCCGCAACCGAAAGTGGTGCGTATTGGTTTTGCTTCATTAATTCCATTACACGCTCACCATGCTCTAGTTGAGCACGTGTGGCGTCATCAAGGTCAGAAGCAAACTGCGAAAACGCCGCCAATTCACGATACTGAGCTAGGGCTAGACGGATACCGCCACCTAACTTCTTGATGATTTTAGTTTGCGCTGCACCACCAACACGAGAAACCGAAATACCGGCGTTAACCGCAGGACGGATACCAGCGTTGAACAAATCAGTCTCAAGGAAGATTTGACCATCGGTAATTGAAATTACGTTAGTAGGTACAAAAGCTGATACGTCACCTGCTTGGGTTTCAATAATAGGTAAGGCAGTCAATGAACCTGTTTTACCTGTTACTTCACCTTTAGTGTAACGCTCAACATATTTATCATTTACACGTGCAGCACGTTCTAGAAGACGCGAGTGAAGATAGAAAACATCTCCAGGATACGCTTCACGACCTGGCGGACGACGTAACAATAGTGAAATTTGACGATACGCAACGGCTTGCTTAGACAAGTCATCATATACGATCAACGCATCTTCACCGCGGTCACGGAAGTACTCACCCATGGTACAACCAGAGTAAGGTGCCAAGTATTGTAATGCTGCTGATTCAGATGCAGAAGCAGCTACTACTATGGTGTGACCCATAGCGCCGTGCTCTTCTAATTTACGTACAACGTTTGCGATAGTTGAGGCTTTTTGGCCAATCGCTACATATACACATTTAACACCAGAATCTTTTTGATTGATGATGGCATCAATGGCTAAAGCAGTTTTACCGGTTTGACGGTCACCGATAACCAATTCACGTTGTCCACGACCTACTGGGATCATGGCATCAACTGATTTATAACCAGTTTGAATAGGTTGGTCGACCGATTGACGTTCGATAACGCCCGGTGCAATTTTTTCTATAGGTTCAAAACCATCAGCATCAATAGCGCCTTTGCCATCGATAGGAGCACCTAGTGTGTTAACAACACGACCAAGTAGGCTACGACCTACTGGTACTTCTAAGATACGTCCAGAAGATTTTACTTTTACGCCTTCTTGTAAGTCAGCGTAAGGACCCATAACTACCGCACCTACAGAGTCACGCTCTAAGTTCAATGCGATAGCGTAACGACTACCTGGAAGCTCAATCATTTCACCTTGCATTACGTCCGCAAGGCCATGGATACGGATAATACCGTCGGTTACACCAACAATAGTTCCTTCATTTCGAGCTTCACTTACTACTTCGAACTTCTCAATACGTTGTTTGATTAGTTCTGCAATTTCAGTGGAATTCAGTTGCATGCTCTTTTCCCCGTTATGCTTGTAACGCGTCTGATAGACGGTTTAATTTACTTCGAAGTGAACCATCAATTACTGTGTCGCCGGCTTTAATAAGCACACCAGCAACCAGTTCAGGATCCACGCTACAATTTAGCTTAACTTTTCGTGCCAGACGTTTTTCAAGAGACTTACTGAGGTCCGTTTGTTGCTTTTTATTAAGTTTGACTGCTGAAGTAATATCAACATCAATCTCTTTTTCAAAATCAGCTTTAAGCTGATTAAACAATACAGAAATTTCAGAAAACGCTTGTAGACGTCTATTTTCAGCCAAAACCTTTACAAGATTTTGACCCTGTTGGTCGAGTTGTTCGCCACACACGCCATTAAAAATATCGGCGAGTTTTTCTGCTGCTACTGAACCAGTTAATAAAGATTTAACTGTTTCATTTTTAGATACTTCAGCAGCAAACAGCAGCATTTCTTGCCACTGTGTAACGATCTTGTTCTCGACCGCGTAATCGAACGCAGCTTGGGCGTAAGGGCGAGCGATAGTAGTCCATTCAGACATAGCTCATACTCCCTTATAGTTCAGCGACAAGTTTTGCAACTATGTCACTTTGTGCCGCAGCATCAATTTCACGTTCAAGGATCTTTTCAGCACCGGCAATAGCTAAAACTGCGACTTGTTGGCGCAACTCTTCTTTTGTACGGTTTCGTTCTGCTTCGACCTCTGAGTATCCCTGAGCGATAATTTTTTCACGCTCGGAATGGCCACGTTGCGTTTCTTCGTCAACAATTGCTGACCCACGCTTTTTGGCTTGCTCGATGATATCTGCTGCTTGAGCTTTCGCTTCTTTAAGCTGATCAGTGGCTTTAGCTTGTGCTAGTTCAAGGTCTTTCTCACCTCGTTCAGACGCAGCTAAACCATCAGCAATTTTTTGTTGGCGTTCTTCAATAGCGCCGATAATAGGCGGCCATACATACTTCATGCAAAACCACACAAAGAATATAAATGCTATTAATTCACCAAATAGAGTGGCATTGATGTTCAAGACCGATACTCCTCTTTAATAGTTCGTTGAAAGGAATAGTAAACTACTATTGAGCACCAAGTACGAACAACATATAAAGAGCGATCGCAACACCGATCATCGCGATAGCATCAATAAGACCCGCTACGATAAACATTTTGACTTGAAGAGTAGCTGCAAGCTCAGGTTGGCGTGCTGCCGACTCAAGAAATTTACCACCTAAAAGACCGAAACCAATCGCTGGTCCCAATGCACATAGACCAATCAAAATACCAACTGCGATATATAGATTACCTAAGATTTCCATAGATTTTCACCTTTGTGTTTAAGTTAAAATTAAAAAAATAAAAAATAGTAAAATTGTATTTAAGGCTTCCTGCCTACCCATAATGGGACAGCTAACTGCTGTGTAATTCTTTCCAGAATAGTTAGTATTCCGTGCTTCCTGCCCTTCACCCTGCGGGCCGGCTAAAGCCGTTCTAAATTTTTCCAGAAAATTTAGTGTTCTTCACTCGCCAAGCTCAGATACACGATAGTTAACATCATGAATATGAAAGCCTGCAATGGAATAATCAACAAGTGGAATGCGGCCCAAATGAAATGTATAGGTAACTGCCATAATCCCATGGTGCCTGCAATCAAAATAAAGATAAGTTCACCAGCATATAAGTTACCAAACAAACGTAACGACAATGACAACGGCTTAGCCAACAACGCCACAACTTCAAGAAGAAAGTTGAACCAGTATAACCAAGGGGTGTTAAACGGATGAGCATATAACTCTTTTAAAAATCCGCCTACGCCTTTTATCTTAATAGAATAGAAAATCATCAGCACAAATACGCCGATAGATAACGCAAAAGTCATATTCACATCAGTAGTAGGTACGACTTTCATATAAACGTCGTGAGGATCTACACCAAAGCCGTAATAGCCAATTTGACCAGCAAACCAAGGTAAGAAATCGACAGGAATTAAATCCATCAAGTTCATCAACAAAACCCATACAAAGATAGTCAGTGCTAATGGTGCGATTAACGCACTTTTACCATGGTAGGTGCTCTTAACAGTATCGTTAACAAAGTCGACTATAATTTCGACGCAAGCCTGCCACTTTCCAGGTACACCCGTAGTTGCCTTTTTAGCAACTGCACGAAAACTCAAAATAAACACAAACCCCAACACAATCGACCAAGCCAATGTATCAATATGGAAAGTCCAAAAACCTTCACCTACTGTTGCATTAGTTAAGTGGTGCTGAATGTAACTGCTAATGGTTTGTTCGCCACCAGTATCTGCCATTTTATCATCCACAATTTTAAAGTTAAAAATCTGTATTCGGTCTCGTTAACCTATATCAACGATTAACGCGACTGACTAAAATTATTATTGGCCATTGAGCCATTAAGGTTACGACATAGCTGACTAACAGCGGTAAGGGTTGTAAGTTTGACCATTTATAAACCAGTACAAACAACACTATCGTAAAAATAAATTTAAGTTTGCTTCCTTTGTTAAAACTCCGCACTACTAACTTATTTTGGTTAGCACCGGCATATCTAAACGCTAAGAAGGCAAATATCATCCCAGGTAATACACATATCAAACCACCATAAAGCGCTGATATACCTGAATTTTTTCCATAATAAAAAGTAAAAATAAAGGCTAACACAACGGCAATCAGGCTTTGATAAAAAAGCACTTTTTTAGCTAACTGACGACCTTCTTGGGCCAAGCTTGTTGCCAATTGAACCCTCGATATATTTAAACCCTAACAAAAAGCGCCAAAAGTATACTTTAATGGCGCTGATTTACAATACTAAAGTCTAGTTTGGTGCACAAAAGCACTAATATGGACATTCCCATAAACCCTTTATTTTTATAGGGATAATGGATTCTAGGTATTTTAAATAGTGAGCTATTGCACCTAAGTTCAACATAGATTGTAAAGATCACAAAATAGGGAGTCATTATACTTAACATTTTGTATCTTTATTAAAACTATTTAATATGTCCTAGGATCCCATCGAGCTGGTCAAGACTGGAAAAGTTTATGACTAATTTGCCTTTTCCTTTGGCATTGTGAGCAATGCTCACTGGTGCACCAAGGTTTTCAGATAATTCAGTTTGTAAACGTTGCACGTCAGGATCTTCTTTAACCACTGCTTTTTCTTTAGCAGGCTCTAATAATCGGCGTACTAAGTTTTCAGTGTCACGTACTGTTAAACCCTTACCTGAAACAGTTTGCGCTGCTTCGTTTTGGGCATCGCCTTCTAGTGCTAATAAAGCTCTAGCGTGCCCCATTTCAATATCACCATGTTCTAGCAATAATTTTACATCATCATTTAGGTTGTTTAAACGCAGTAAATTAGTCACTGTAGTTCTGGATTTGCCGACTGCGGTAGCCACTTCTTGATGAGTAAGCTCAAATTCAACCATTAGGCGATCAAGGGCTTGTGCTTCTTCCATCGCATTCAGATCTTCACGTTGAATATTTTCAATTAAAGCAATAGCGACAGCTGATTCATCAGGTACATCTTTTATTAAGCATGGAATAACATCCAATTGGGCTATTTGGGAAGCGCGCCAACGTCTTTCACCAGCGATTATTTCATATTTATCTTCAGATAATCGACGTACTACTATGGGTTGAATAATGCCTTGTGAACGAATTGATGAGGCTAAATCTTCGAGGGCTTCTGAGGACATATCATTTCGAGGTTGATATTTACCTGGTTGTAAAAATTCAACAGGGAGTTTTTGTAACTCACTTTCTTGTTCAGGTATCTCTGAATCAGAACTTTTTCCTGTTTGGCTAGTTGCCAATAACGCGTCTAGTCCTCTACCTAAACCTCTTTTTTTAGCCGACATGTTGTCCTCAGTTTTCTCTTTCAATTTTATTATTTACAGTAATTTTATTTAGGTAATTGATTTGCTTTACTGCGTCTTAGTATTTCACCCGCTAAAGCTAAATAGGCTTTGGCACCTGTAGATGATTTATCATAATACATGGCGGGTGTTCCAAAACTAGGCGCCTCAGCTAATCGTACATTTCTGGGAATGACAGTTCTGTATACTTGATCACCAAAATGTCGCTTAAGTTGCTCTGAGACATCATTAGCAAGTCTATTTCTGGGATCGTACATAGTACGCAATACACCTTCAATTTTTAATTGTGGATTAACCACAGATGCGAGCTTCTTAATAGTATCCATCAAAGCTGTGAGTCCCTCGAGAGCATAATATTCACATTGCATAGGGACTAATACTGAATCAGCAGCGGCCATTGCATTGACTGTTAGTTGGTTTAACGAAGGTGGACAATCAATAAATATATAATCGTAATAATTTTTAACCGGCGCTAATGCATTGCGCAGTCTTACTTCACGCGCAAATACTTCCATTAATTTAATCTCGGCGGCAGTGATATCACTGTTGCCTGCGATAAGGTCATATTTGCCGGACGTTTCTTTGATCAATACTTGATCTATGGGTTTTTCTTCGATCAATAATTCATAACAGGTGTTGTCGACGTTGTACTTGTCAACGCCACTACCCATGGTTGCGTTACCCTGTGGGTCGAGATCAATTAATAATACTTTGCGTTTTGTGGCTGCCATTGATGCTGCTACATTAACAGCAGTTGTGGTTTTGCCCACTCCACCTTTTTGATTAGCAATTGCAATGATTTTGCCCAAAATAATCGTCCACTTAATTTATTTAGAAGACCAGTGTAGAAAAGACATTTATTTTTAAATGTCTGGGAAATAACTTCTAACCAACTGATTGTTTTTTAATTTTGACAATATGACGTTCACCTTCAAGACCAGGTACGTCTAACTTAATTGTTTCTTGTAAAGTAAATCCTAAAGGTAACTCCTGTAATTCTTCTGTTGGAAGTTGTCCCTTCAATGCAAGAAAAACACCGTGAGAATCTACCAGATGTTGGCACCAGTGCAACATATCTTTTAACGAAGCAAAAGCTCTGCTCAATACTCCATCAATTTCTACGCTAGGAACAAAATCTTCAACTCTTGATTGCACAGGTTGAATATTGTCTATTTTTAATTCGTAGGCTACCTGCTTCATAAAACGTACCCGTTTTCCTAAACTGTCTAACAAAATAAAGTGTTTAGTAGGGCACATTATAGCCAGTGGAATACCCGGAAGTCCGGGGCCTGTACCTACATCAATATAATGAGTTTTATCCAAGAAAGGAGCAACCACTATAGAATCAACAATGTGCTTAAGCACCATTTGTTGTGGTGCTCGAACAGAGGTTAAATTATAGGTTTTATTCCATTTATGCATCATTAATACATATCGAATAAGTTGTTGTTGCTGTGGTTCAGTCACTGCAAGTTCACAATTTTTCAGACTACTTTTTAATATGTCTAATAACTCGTTTTCTAATAAAGTTTGTTCACTCATCATGCAGACACTTTATTTTGATCTGTACTGGACCCTACCAACAACCCATGTTTTTTTAAATAAACCAACAGCAAAGAGACAGCAGCAGGCGTGATGCCTGATATTCTTCCCGCTTTACCAATGGTTTCTGGACGAGTATCGGTTAACTTGGCAACCACTTCATTGCTGAGACCTGATATCTGACTAAAATCAAAATCCATTGGTATTAAAGTATTTTCATTCCGTAACGTTTTAGCAATTTCATCTTTTTGGCGTTCTATGTATCCAGCATATTTAATTTGGATCTCAACTTGTTCCGCAGCTTGTTTGTCCTGAATTTCAGGTCCAAAAGACTCGATCTGCATCAAAGTTTGATAAGTCATTTCTGGACGACGGATCAAATCTTCTAAAGTATTTTCTTTAGTGACTGGATTTTTCAATAAAAGATTTAAGGCTTTAGTTGATTCGTGACTTGGGTAAATCCAGGTTGATTTTAGCCTTTGTCTCTCCAATTCAATGGCTTCTAATTTTTGATTAAAAGCTTTCCATCTTGATTCATCAACTAACCCCATTTCATAACCTTTGGCAGTCAATCGAATATCTGCATTGTCTTCACGTAACAATAAACGATATTCAGCGCGGCTGGTAAACATACGATAGGGCTCTTTGGTGCCCATAGTGGCTAAATCGTCTATCAATACCCCCATGTAAGCTTCATCACGGCGTAATATAAATTCATCTTTTTGTTGCACCTGTAAGGCTGCATTTGCACCCGCTATTAAACCTTGAGCGCCCGCTTCTTCATAACCGGTTGTGCCGTTTATTTGTCCAGCAAAAAATAATCCATTGATAAATTTAGTTTCTAAGGTTTGTTTAAGATCCCGAGGATCGAAAAAATCATATTCGATCGCATAACCGGGACGCACAATATGTGCATTTTCAAAGCCTACTATGGAACGCACAAAGTTCATTTGAACGTCAAAGGGTAAACTGGTTGATATACCATTTGGGTACACTTCAATACTGTTTAATCCTTCTGGCTCTACAAAAATTTGATGGGAATTTTTATCGGCAAAACGATGAATTTTATCTTCAATTGAAGGGCAATATCTTGGTCCAATACCTTCGATAACCCCAGTATACATAGGCGATCTATCTAATCCACCACGAATAATTTCGTGAGTTTTTTCATTTGTGTGGGTCACGTAACAGGGGATCTGTTGCGGATGGTCACTGGCTTTTCCCATAAATGAAAATACTGGTACAGGTGTATCACCATGTTGTTTTTGCATTACATCGAAATTAAGAGTTCGGGCATCTAATCTGGCAGGTGTACCGGTTTTTAAGCGATCAACTCGAAAAGGCAAAGCACGTAAACGATCTGCCAGTGCGATCGAAGGAGGATCGCCAGCACGGCCTCCTTTATAGTTTTCCATGCCAATATGTATGGTGCCACCTAAAAACGTGCCTACGGTGATAACAACGCTCTTAGCATGGAATTTGAGACCCATTTGTGTCACCACACCAACAACGCGATCTTGTTCAACGATCAGATCATCGCAGGATTGTTGAAATAAGGTGAGGTTTTCTTGATTTTCGATAATTTTTCGAATTTCATTTCGGTACAAGGATCTGTCAGCTTGAGCGCGTGTGGCTCGAACGGCTGGTCCTTTACTCGAATTTAAGGTTCTAAATTGAATGCCTGCTTTGTCGATTGCCATCGCCATAGCACCACCTAAGGCATCTATTTCTTTAACCAGATGACCTTTACCAATACCACCAATAGCGGGATTACAGGACATTTGCCCTAGGGTTTCAATATTGTGTGTTAGCAAAAGAGTACTTGCGCCCATGCGTGCAGCGGCTAATGCGGCTTCTGTTCCTGCGTGGCCACCACCGACAACGATGACATCAAAATGTTGCTGATAAAACATGATTTTCCTCAAAAGCTAAATGATCAATACCCCAGTCTAAAATGGGGCGCACATTCTATCTGGAAATGAGCTTAAGTAAAATGCTTAAAAACTATTCAATAATTGTTTTTTGATCTCTTTAATCTTTATAGGATCTTCTAGATCTTTGTTTATTATTACTATTATTAAGCACGGTGTTTTCTGTTAGTAACTCACTATTTCCTATTTAGATCAATTATTTAGAGCCAAGGTAACTATGTGAATAAAGGTTGATCAAAGGGGTATAAGGTGGGTACAACCAGTGCTTTTATCCACAGGCGGTGTTTCTCGAAATTATATTAAGTGGATATAAAGTAGTTTTACATGAGTTATACATAAAACTGCCCACAAGGAAGCACATCTTTTGATCTAACTGTGTGTAACTTGTGATCAAAAATCAGTAAATTCACAGTTAGATCCTGATTTATAAAGGAAAGATCAAAAGAAACTATATTTCCTTGATCTTTATACTGCCGCCGCTGGTTTTTAAGGTCAATTTTGGACCTCCACCATTTATTGATCCTTTAACCGACCTTTTTTTTAGCTTGCCATCTATTTCAAAATCACTTTTCACTCGTCCTCCACTGGTAGATGCATATATATCTAGGTGAATATCAGATATGAGATGGGCGGTGATTGAGCCTCCCGATGTAGTCAGTTTGGCATTTTTTGTTAATTGCTTATCGATAGTCACATTGATGCTTCCACCTGATGTATGAGCATCAATATTACCGCTTATATTATCTGTAGTGATTGAACCGCCTGAAGTACGTAATTTAATATCGCCTACTATGTTTCCTACTTTAATAGAACCGCCAGAAGTGTTAGCACTGAGCTCACCAACTAAATCTTCGATAGCTAAAGAGCCACCCGAAGTATTTAATTTTACGTTGTAGTGTTTGGGGATCAGCAGATCAAATTCGACTTTAAGGTTTTTTACCCAGCCTTTTTTGTGCTCAATTTCACCAATAATGGTTAAGTTGCCATCAATTAATTCATGGCGGTATGCAAATTCATCGCCCTGCCTGTTTTCAATTTTAACGCGTAATTCTATGGTGGTTTCATCATGAGTGGCGACTCTTATAGAGCCAGTATCGGTTTGTACGTTTAATTGGCCACCCAAATTGACATTAAATGTGTCGCTAAAGGTTTTTGCAAAAAGAGATGTGGAGTAAAACAGAATAAAATAAAGGACTACTGCGCTTAGGTAGGTAGCCGGTTTGATAGTTATTTTCATTTTAAAATCCTTTGTGTTTAGAATCTGTTGAGTCTAATTCAGTTAACAAAGGATGAGACGCGTTTAATCAGTAAAAAGTTTAAACCCGATATTTTTGATAGGTGGTATTTATTTAACCTGGTTCGGACGATAACCAGATGTAGATTGAACCTGTTGTGGTTCAGGTTGAGTGGGAATTATTTCTTTACGTCTGCTTGGACCCGAGAACTTTACTTTGTAGGTATCGTATTCTTTGATTGATTCAAAACAATAGCGACCTAAAGCGTTTTCTAGCTCAGCAAGATTGTGATTAGTGATCATGATACAGTTTTTATTATTTGCTAGCCTTTGTCTTAAAACATTACCCAGCCAACTTTGGGCATTTTTCTTTAAAACACTCTCATTTACGCATACTTCATCAAGTATCAATAAATCTACATCCAGTAATTCTTGATTTATTTCACGGAATTTTTGGCCAACATTATCTTGGGCATTGTAATCATAAGAAAAGAAACGCATTTCTAGGATGGTAGATAATTGTCTGTATAAAACGGAGATTTCATATTGTTCAATGAGTTCATGAGCAATAGCACCGGCAGTATGGGATTTGCCACGGCCGTAGTCACCGTAAAAAATCATCATGTGTGCACCGCTTTTTCGCCAATTCATATCTTCATGAGCTGCGATAAAAGACTTGGCAATACTGACCGCTTCAATTACATCATGGCTGTCTTCAATTAAGTTGGCAAAGGTCCATTTTGGATTCAGTTCTGAGCGCCCCTGAATATCTTGGATACGTTGTTTTTTACCTTCTCGTTGTAGCTGTTTTACGTCACGATTGGCTAAAGCCTCATATTCAGATCTTAAGTCGGAATATTGGGTATATTTTTCAGGAACATATTGACGACCTAGTGCTTTACCTAGTCTTTGAATTTTATCTTTAATGCTGTCCACGAGTTATATTATTCCGATTGATAAATATGAAACTTACTTTGTGTCTTTTTACTATGTTTTAGTTTTACTATATTTGGCCACTAAATTTTTAGCATTGTCGTCAGCTAAAATACCTGCTTTAGTTTGCACGACTTGTTGACCCACTTTTTGTACATTTTTAAAACCATGAGCTAAGCGTATTTTCTTTAGGTTAAATACAAATTTTTGGGTCCATTGATACTCGCTAAATTGTGATTCCGGCCGACCCAACCAATAGGCAATAAAATCACCTAACTCACTACTATTATAATCATAATCGATAATGCCCAGTAGTTTTGCTAAATCACCCAACAATTTTTGATTAGGTAACCAATCAAGATGCATTTTATGCCAATTTAGGTGTAACTTTGAATATTCATCAACTTTCATGGTGGTCAATGGTAGTGCAAGCGTTTTACCGTTAAAACTATGATTCAGTTCGACTTCGCTTTGAAAATTGACTAAACCCACACTTAATAGCTCTTTAATTAAGCTATTGACCTGTCGCCCCAAAGTAAATTTTTCTTCTTTGGCATTTAAAAGGGATAACAATGATTTGTAGTTTAATGGTGTTGTTGTGCCAGTAGATTCGTTTACCGTGGGTTTTATACCGAGTATATACAATGTACGTGCGTCATTACTCAAAGCTTGCAGTAGGGCTGTTTGTTCTGCTTGGTTAAATTGCATACAGGTACTTTGAGAGATTATGCCGATTGTTCATGGGTATTTAGCCAACTTTGAAGCCATTCAACAGCTACATCCTCAGGTATAGGATGATTGAGTACGTCAATATGCAGGGCAGGGCATAGAAGTTTTGCGCCTGCATTTAGCAAAATATTTTCCATCTGAATGGAGCCGTAACAATAAGTGTCGTAACTGCTATCACCTAAACCAATAACTAAAAACGTCACTTTGGATAAATTTAAGGTTTTTAATTGTTCAGCAAAAGCTTGGATGTTGTCTGGTAAGTCACCGGCACCATGTGTAGACGTACAAATTAGCCAAGTAGCACTTTGATCTAAGTTATTTAACTCAGGGGTCAAATGTACAGCTACGCTATGTGTTTGGCTTAATAGGGTTTCTTGAAGTGCGTCTGCGACATATTCACTTGCACCAAGAACACTGCCAACTATAATTTCAAACTTAGCCATTAATTTACTATTTAGTTTCTGATGTTTTTAACATTGTACATTGTGGCTAATAGATCACCACGCCTAATTCGATATTTAAAGGCTACCTAATTTTACTATTTACCAATGCAAAAAGAAGAAAATATTTTGGTGAGTAAGTCGTCTGAGCTGAACTCACCAGTGATTTCATTTAGGTGTTGCTGAGTAATTCGTAATTCCTCGGCAAGTAATTCACCAGCAAGGTTATCTTCTAGTTGGTGTTTTCCTAAATATAAGTGTTCTGCAGCTCTGTCTATGGCATCTAAATGACGTCTACGCGCTATAAACTGACCTTCAGAGCTTGCATTAAAACCCATACAATCTTTTAGGTGTTCAGTTAATAAGTTGAGTCCAAGTTCATTGCTAGCGGATAGCGAAATAACGGGGTAATCGCCGCTATCATCAAAACCAATAGTTTCATTTGATAGGTCTATTTTATTGCGGATCACACTAAGACCAATATTTTGGGGAAGTTGATGATAAAACTCTGGCCAAATTTTTTCGGGGTGGGTTTCTGCAGACTCAGTACTGTCCAACATAAATAACACACGATCGGCTTGGCGAATTTCTTGCCAGGCGCGTTCTATACCTATTTTTTCGACTTTGTCTGGGCTATCCCTTAAGCCCGCTGTATCAATTATATGTAATGGCATACCATCAATATGGATATGTTCTTTGAGTACATCACGGGTAGTGCCAGCAATATCTGTGACTATAGCTGCATCTTTTCCTGCCAAGGCATTCAGTAAACTGGATTTACCGGCGTTAGGTTTTCCAGCAATAACGACTCGCATACCCTCTCTTAGTAGGGCACCTTGTTTGGTTTGTTGTCGCAAACTTTCAAAGGAGTGGATAATATTTTCTAAGTCTTTTTGAATTTTTCCATCACTTAAAAAATCGATTTCTTCATCGGGGAAATCGATAGCGGCTTCGACATACATACGCAAGTGAATCACTTGCTCAACTAATGAATGAATATGTTGCGAAAACGCGCCTTGTAATGATCGTAACGCCCCTTTTGCTGCCTGTTCAGAACTGGCATCAATGAGGTCAGCTATGGCTTCAGCTTGGGCCAAGTCTAGTTTGTCATTTAAGAAAGCCCGCTCACTAAATTCGCCGGGTCGAGCAATGCGTAACTCGGGTATTTTTAAAATAGCATTCAGCAACATGTCTAACACGACTTGCCCACCATGACCTTGTAGCTCAAGAACATCTTCACCGGTAAAGGAGTTTGGGGCTTTAAAAAATAGTGCTATTCCTTGGTCTATAAGGATATTGTTGTTATCAGAGAAAGGTAAATATTCCGCTTTTCGTACTTCCGGTAATTTACCTAATATTATTTGCGCAACAGTACTAGCTAGATTACCAGAAATTCGGATTATCCCGACACCACCTCGACCAGGGGCAGTAGCTTGAGCAACAATAGTATCTTGTTGAGATGATAATCCAGTAGCTGTCATATAATTAGTTAGTCTCTAAAGTTAGTAAATTGTAGTGGCTGTTCTAAATCAGCTTCTCTTGCCAATGCCATAACTTGTTGCAAATCGTCGCGTTTTTTACCTGTGACTCGTACTTGTTCTCCTTGAATTTGCGCTTGCACTTTTAGTTTTGCATCTTTGATTAGTTTAATCAGCTTTTTGGCTACGGGCTGTTCGATACCTTGTTTAAAGGCTATGGCTTGTTTGTAAATTTTACCTATGTGCTGTACGTCTTTTTCTTCAAAGGCCGCAGTGTCTACATTACGTTTTACACAGGTGCCTCTTAGAATATCGAGCATCTGTTTGAGTTGGAAATCATTGTCAGCGGTCATAGTGACTATTGTATCTTTTAACTCGAAACTTGCTTCGACGCCTCTAAAATCAAAACGGGTGCTTAATTCCCTATTGGCGTTGTCGACAGCATTAAGTAATTCGGGTAAATCAATTTCTGAAACTATATCTAATGATGGCATATGGATTCCTATACTTTCTAGAGGATGTCTATTTATTGTATTTACAAAAAAGCCCGTTTTATAGCTTAATTAAGCATAAAACGGGCTTTAAAATAAAGTGTTGAATTTACTTGGTCTTTAAGCCACGTTTTTCCATTGAAGCGTAGATTATTTTAGCTTGAATCAAAGTAATAATGTTACTTATCAACCAGTAAAGTACTAAACCTGCTGGGAATATAAAGAAGAACAAACTCATGGCTACCGGCATAAACTGCATGATTTTTTGCTGCATAGGGTCAGTCATGGTCATAGGTTGTAGTTTTTGTAATAGATACATACTGGCGCCGGTTAAGATAGGCAATACAAAGAAGGGGTCTTTGGCGCTTAAATCGGTGATCCAGAAGATAAAATCGGCGTGTCTTAATTCAACACTTTCTAATAGTACCCAATACAAAGCTAAGAAAATTGGCATTTGAAGCAGAAGAGGGAAACAGCCACCCATAGGGTTTACCTTATCCTTCTTATACATTTCCATCATGGCTTTTTGCATTTTTTGTTTGTCATCACCATAACGTTCTTTTAGTGCATCCATTTTAGGTTTTAATGCACGCATCTTTGCCATAGATTCATATTGTTTTTTGGTCAGGGGATACATTGCCCCTTTAACGACTATGGTAATAAGGATGATAGAAAATCCCCAGTTACCAACTAGACTCTGAATAAATTGCAGGAATGAGAAAAGTGGCTGAGATATCATGAATAAGAAGCCATAATCTACAGTTAAATCAAGACCTCTGGCGATACCCGCTAATGTGTCTTGGTCTTTTGGACCTAGGTATAAAATATTAGTGATATCTGCTGTTTCACCAGGTTGGATTACAACTGTTTCACCTGTAAAGCCAATTACTGCATTGGTATTTTGTTTGATTACACTGAATAACTTGTTGGTTTGGTCTTGTGGTGGCACCCATGCAGACACGAAGTAGTGTTCTATCATTGCTGCCCAACCGGCTTTGGTAGTTTCTCGAAGATTGTTATCAGTCATGTCATCAAAAGCAAATTTTTCGTATTTGTCTTCTTCAGTTGAATAGGCGCCACCGCGATAAACAGGCATAAACATACTGCCGCTTTCACCTAGCATGCTCTGTTTAAGTTGTCCGAATGGAATGACGCTTTTGGGATTGCTTGTGTTGTTTTTAACGTTATAAATTACATCTATTTTATGGCTACCTCGGGTAAACACGAAATTTTTAGTAACTTGTATACCTTGAGGTGTTATTAATTCTAGAGGGACGGTGAGTGTGTCGCCTTCAAGTGTATAGCTATCTTGCGTCGTGGTGTAAGTGGGACGACCTTTACTATCCGTGCCATCAGGACCAATTAAGCCACTTTGCGCTATATGTAATGCGTCTCCACTGGGTCTTAATATGCTATATGACTCTGTAGAGTTTTGTTCAACTGGAAATTTAGCGAGATTGGCTGCAACAACATCACCACCCTTCGTATCAATACTAAGAATAAGGGTGTCGGTAATGACTGATATGATTTTCCCACCTTGAGTGGATTTAGGGACTAAGGTTTGCCCATCAATCGAAACAACGGGTACATCTTCGGCACTAGGCATATCTAGTTCAGTATTACTTTGTTCAGAAGTTACTTCTGGGGCAACTGGCTTAGGACCGTAATCTAATTGCCATTGTTGCCATAATAAAAAGCCGACCATAGCGAGGCCAATCAATAAAAAACTGCGTTGGGATTCCATAAAATACTCTAATTAACTATTTATTATGTGTGTGACTTATTCATGTCAAAACATTAAACCACGGCGATGTTACTGTTTTACTTATGACCTGCTTATTTATGAGGGCATAATTATTAAAATCATTACTTATTTTTCTTTTTTTCTGGCACGGGATCATAACCACCATCATTGAGTGGATGGCATTTTAGTATGCGTTTGGTAGATAACCAACAACCTTTTATCAATCCGTGTTTAGTAATAGCGTCAATTGCGTAATATGAGCAACTAGGATGGAACCTACATGTAGGCCCTAACATCGGTGAAAGCACTATTTGATAGAGCTTTATTATACCGATTGGGATTTTTCGCAGCGCGACGCTAATTTTTTCCATAATTTACTCAGCAAAGAAAATAATTCCTGATTCGAAAGTTTATCTAATCCACTTTTACCTACTACCACTATATCAATATTTGGAAATGAATGACGTTGTAAACGAAAACTCTCGCGAATGACACGTTTAAGTCTATTTCTATCGTGTGCATGTTTAACTCTTTTTTTAGCTAAAGTGATGCCTAAACGAGGATTATTTACAGTGTTAACTCTGGCTAATAGGGTAATTTGAGGTGATACGGATGGAATTGCATTACTGAAGACATATTCAAAGTGGGTGGGAGTAAGTAGCCTTAGCTCCCGAGAAAAATGATTTTCACCCACCTTGGATAATTAAGCTGATAAACGCGCACGGCCTTTAGCACGACGATTGGCAATAACCTTGCGGCCATTTTTAGTCGCCATACGGGCACGAAAACCGTGTGAACGCTTACGCTTTAAGTTGCTTGGTTGAAAAGTTCTTTTCATGACCTAGTCCCGCTATACATAAGGTTTAAACAAAATGAGCATTTATATGATAACCATTTGGCGATAATCACCGTGCTCAAAAATGACGCTGAATAATAGAGATCACTTTGCATCTTGTCAATCAATAACTCTAAGTAATAAGCATTCTATATTTATAGAAGGCTAAGTTTAAATCTCTTATAAATATGATAACTATTAGAAATGTTCATTTTATCCACAGGCAGCCTAATTAATCAGTGATTTATTTATTTTAATTTGAATTTTTGGCATTAAATATGCGGGTTGAAATTTTCGGTGCATGCAATTTGTTGTTAATGCTATGTTTATAAAAAGTTCTATTAAAACAATAGGATATAATCTTTTTTAAGTTATTTTTAAATTAATTTAAAATGTAGGTTGCGTTAGCAAGGTGATTAGCGAGATAATTCACAGTCAGTTTTAAGTTTGGCTTTTAGCTGCTTAATATTACTACAACTATTACTTTTCGCTTTTGTTTTGTAATTCCTTTTTTACCTTATTTTGACCTTTGTTTATAAGGATGGAGTCGTTTTTTTTGATGTCTATATGGAATCAGTGTCTTGATAGGTTGCAACAGGATTTACCTATTCAACAGTTTAGTATGTGGATAAGACCTCTTCAGGCCGAGCATGCTGAGCCCTACTTAACGCTTTTTGCTCCTAATCGTTTTGTTTTGGATTGGGTGAGAGATAAATATTTTTCACAAATTAATAATTTATTAGCAGAGTTTTGTGGGGATAAAGTGCCCCAGTTGCGTTTCGAAGTAAAAGTAGCCAATATCGATGCCAGTATGAAGTTTAGCGCAAGTAGCGCTCCAATGGCGGTTGAACAAAGTGGGCAAATTAAAAATAATCCTTTCACTTCGCCGACTCCTTCAGCTGCAGGTTCAAATACAACAAGTAGTTTACCAATCGCGGCAACCCATAAAAGTAATATTAATTTAACTTATAAGTTTGATAATTTTGTTGAGGGTAAATCGAACCAACTGGCAAGAGCTGCCTCTCAACAAGTAGCTGATAACCCAGGTGGCGCTTATAATCCTTTATTTATTTATGGCGGTACGGGTTTAGGTAAAACCCATTTATTACATGCTGTTGGTAATGGCATTATGGACAAAAAGAAAAACGCTACTGTTGTTTATATGCATTCTGAGCGTTTTGTTCAAGACATGGTTAAAGCGCTACAAAACAATGCGATTGAAGAATTTAAGCGTTATTACCGTTCTGTTGACGCTTTGCTTATTGATGACATTCAATTTTTTGCTAATAAAGAGCGATCTCAAGAAGAGTTTTTTCATACTTTTAATGCTTTATTAGAAGGTAACCAGCAAATCATCTTGACTTCAGATCGTTATCCAAAAGAGATAGTCGGTGTCGAAGATCGCTTAAAATCACGATTTGGTTGGGGATTAACCATTGCCATTGAGCCTCCCGAATTAGAAACTCGAGTGGCCATTTTGATGCGCAAGGCGGTGGAGAATAAAATATTCTTGCCTGATGAAGTGGCGTTTTTTATTGCCAAACGATTGCGGTCAAATGTCCGAGAGCTTGAGGGCGCATTAAATCGAGTGATTGCCAATGCTAACTTTACGGGTCGTCCTATAACTATTGATTTTGTTAGAGAAGCACTTCGTGATCTTTTGGCGCTTCAAGAGAAGTTGGTCACGATCGATAACATTCAAAAAACCGTAGCAGAATATTATAAAATTAAAATGGCAGACATTTTGTCAAAACGACGCAGTCGTAGTGTTGCCAGACCTAGGCAAATGGCGATGGCTTTGTCTAAAGAACTAACTAACCATAGCTTGCCAGAGATTGGTGATGCGTTCGGTGGTCGCGATCATACTACTGTATTACACGCCTGCCGAAAAATAGTGCAGCTAAGGGAAGAAAGTCATGATATAAAAGAAGACTATCAGAACTTGATTCGCACATTATCTTCATAAAAATTCACGAGTAAAAAGATGAAATTTAGCATCAGTAGGGAAAACTTCTTACAGCCACTTCAGTTGGTTTCTGGCGCAGTCGAGCGCCGCCATACACTACCCATACTATCAAATGTATTGATTAAAGTTAGTGATAACTCACTGTGGTTAACTGGTACGGATTTAGAGGTTGAACTGATTTCTAATGTCACATTGAGTGGGGAATTCGTAGAAGGCGAAATTACTGTTCCTGCTAAGAAATTGCTAGATATATGTAGAGGGTTAAACGAAGGTAGTAGTATTGATTTTAGTGTGGAGGCCAATAAAGCTTTACTTAAATCAGGTCGCAGTAAATATAGCCTATCTACGTTGTCAGCAGATGATTATCCAAATCTTGAGGACTGGCAGGGTGAGTTGGAGTTTGAGATACCTCAATCCGATTTAAAACGGCTTATAGACAGTACACATTTTTGTATGGCTCAACAGGATGTGCGTTATTATCTTAATGGTATGTCACTTGAGACGGAAGATAATCTTATTCGCACTGTTGCAACTGATGGACATAGGTTGGCCTTGTGTCGACTAAACTATACTAGTGCCACATTGCCTAATCGCCAAGTTATTATCCCCCGTAAAGGTGTGTTAGAAATACTTCGTTTGATTGAAGATAATGATAAGTTGGTCAAAGTTCAGGTTGGTTCAAATCATATTAGGATTTTTTCAACTGATTTCATATTTACTAGTAAGTTGGTAGACGGGCGCTTCCCAGATTATAGGCGTGTATTGCCAAAAGATGGTGATAAGAAGATAGAGTCTAGTAAAGACGTATTGAAACATGCGTTTTCTAGAGCGTCTATTTTATCTAACGAAAAGTTTAGAGGCGTGCGTTTAAATCTCTCCAATAGCGAACTTAAAATTACCGCAAACAACCCAGAGCAAGAAGAAGCTGAAGAAATAGTAGATGTAGATTATCAGGGAGATAGTTTAGAGATAGGGTTTAATGTGGCTTATTTGATTGATGTTATGAACGGACTGAGCTGTGAAGATGTGCGAATTACATTAGCCGACTCAAATAGTAGTGCATTAATTGAGGATGCGAAGGATGATTCTGCTCTTTACGTTATAATGCCAATGAGATTGTAATTAGTTCTTATTCGAAGTTGCGTTATCTATGAAACTGGACAAGCTCCAGATCAAAAATTTTAGAAATATCGATGATTTGTCACTTATAGCCCATGGAAACTTAAACTTGTTTCTTGGGGAAAACGGCAGTGGTAAATCATCTATTTTAGAAGCCTTACATTATCTGGGATATGCTCGTTCCTTTCGAACCCATAAACACAAAAATGTGATTAGTCATGAAAAGGCGGGGTTTACTGTTTTTTGCTCAACTGTTGTTGAGAATGAAAAGCAGCAAAAGTTCGGTATAAGTAGACTAATGGATGATAGTTGTATCGTTAATATTAACGGCCAGAAATCTAAACGAGCCACTGATTTAGCCAGTCATTTGCCGATCCAGATATTTACACCCCAGAGTTCAGATTTGTTATTGGGCGCACCTAAGCTGCGAAGACGCTACTTAGATTGGGTGTTGTTTCACGTGGAACAATCTTTTAATTTAGACTTTCAGGTTTTTAACAAAAGCCTCAAGCATTTGAATTCGTTGTATAAAAAACATCAGCCAGACCAGAATTTAAGCTATTGGAATGATCTACTTTGTGAGAGAGGGGAAACAATTAGTGCAAATCGAGAATGTTTACTAAACGATCATCTAATGCAGCTAATTAATGCCAATTTAAAGGACTTTTTACCTGAGTTTTCCTTCGAAATTTCGTATTATAGGGGATGGGAAAAGGGCTCTACATTAGCAGAATCAGTTTTAAAAAATCGCCTACGTGATCAAAAATATGGTTTCCTAAGTGTTGGACCTCACAAAGCAGATTTAAGGATTAAAACTCAAGGGGCTAATGCCCATGAGATTTTGTCTAGAGGGCAGCTTAGAATGTTAGTGGCGGGTATGCAGCTTGCGCAGACACAATACCTACATCAACAAACTTCAAAGAGCTCAATATTTTTGTTGGACGACGTAGGAGCCGAATTAGATGAAGAGAAAAGAAAAGTGTTTATTTCAAGGTTAAACACTACAGATACCCAGTTGTTTGTGACCGCAATAGATATCAAACAACTAGATTTTTTAAAGAACTATAACGATAAAAAAGTGTTTCACGTGGAACATGGCCAGGTGAAAGAGGAGATTTAGTTAAATGTCAGAAGAAAATATTTATGATTCGTCGAGTATCAAGGTACTAAAAGGACTTGATGCTGTTAGGAAAAGACCCGGTATGTATATTGGTGACACAGACGATGGTACCGGATTACACCACATGGTTTTTGAAGTCGTAGATAACTCTATCGATGAAGCACTTGCAGGACATTGTTCAAGTATTAATGTGAAAATACATATTGATGGGTCTGTCTCAGTAAAAGATGATGGTCGTGGTATTCCTACAGAACTACACGAAGAAGAAGGTGTCTCCGCCGCCGAAGTTATCATGACCGTTTTACATGCGGGTGGTAAATTTGATGATAATTCGTATAAAGTGTCCGGTGGATTACATGGAGTAGGTGTATCTGTAGTAAATGCACTATCAAAAAAATTAATGCTACAAGTACGTCGCGGTGGCAAACTTTACGAACAAGAGTATCAACACGGTGAGCCACAACAACCTCTAGCTATTATTGGCGAATCAGAAGCGACGGGAACAAGCTTGCGTTTTTGGCCAAGTGAAGAGACATTTACAAATGTTGAGTTTCACTATGATATTTTAGCTAAGAAACTACGTGAGTTATCTTTCCTAAACTCTGGTGTGTGTATTATTCTTGAAGACGAACGTGATGGAAAAGCTGACCGTTTTGAATATGAGGGTGGGATAACTGCTTTTATTGAATATCTAAATCAAAATAAAACCCCAGTTCATCAGAAAATTTTCTATTTTGACTCGCATAGAGATGATGGAATTTCAGTTGAAGTAGCAATGCAATGGAATGACAGTTATCAAGAAAATGTATTTTGTTTTACAAATAATATTCCACAGAAAGATGGCGGAAGCCATTTAGCTGGTTTCAGAGGTGCTTTGACTCGTACCCTTAACAACTATATGGAAAAAGAAGGTCTTTCTAAAAAAGCAAAAACAACTACAAGCGGTGATGATGCCAGAGAAGGATTAACCGCAATTATTTCAGTAAAAGTACCGGACCCAAAATTCTCATCACAAACCAAAGATAAGTTAGTTTCTTCTGAAGTAAGGCCTGCGGTAGAAACCACTATGGGTGAAAGGCTTCATGAATTTTTAATGGAAAACCCCACTGAAAGTAAAATCATTGTTGGAAAAATTATAGATGCTGCAAGAGCCAGAGACGCAGCAAGAAAAGCACGTGAAATGACTCGAAGAAAAGGTGCGTTAGACTTAGCTGGATTGCCTGGCAAGCTAGCTGATTGCCAAGAGAAAGATCCAGCTTTATCTGAACTCTATATAGTGGAAGGAGACTCTGCTGGCGGATCTGCTAAGCAGGGGCGTAATCGTAAGAATCAAGCCATTTTACCACTTAAAGGGAAAATCCTAAACGTTGAAAAAGCGCGCTTTGACAAAATGCTTTCGTCTCAAGAGGTTGCCACTTTAATCACTGCGTTAGGTTGTGGAATAGGTCGTGACGAATATAATCCTGAAAAATTACGTTATCATCGCATAATTATCATGACAGATGCGGATGTAGATGGATCACATATTCGTACATTACTATTGACGTTTTTCTATCGTCAAATGCCAGAGATTATTGAACGAGGTTATATATATATTGCCCAACCGCCACTTTATAAAACTAAAAAGGGTAAACAAGAACAATATCTAAAAGATGATGATTCTTTAACTAAGTATTTGACATCCATTGCCTTAGATAATGCTTCATTACATGTTAACGAGAGCGCTCCTGCAATTTCTGGTGTGGCATTAGAAAGTCTTGTAAAGCAATACCAAGAAACAGTGGCCATGATTGCACGTATCAGTCGACTGATGCCTGCAGTGATACTCAACAAGTTAGTATACAGTCCAACTCTTGAACCTGAAGATGTAAATGACGAACAGAAACTCGTTAACTTCGCAGAAGAATTTACTAAGGGTTTGACCTTTGATGAAATAGACGGAGCAACTTATTCTTTTGAAATTCGTCACAACGCCGAAAGAAACAATTGGTTTGTGGTTATTATTATAAGATTACACGGTATAGATACCGAGTATCGCATTGACCATGAGTTTGTAAACTCTAATGAATACAAACGTCTTAAATCACTTAATCAGGCTATAAATGGCATGATTGAATCAGGTGGCTATGTACAGCGAAATGATAAAACTAAATCTGTTTCTAGTTTTGTGGATGCATTAGATTGGCTAATGGCCGAGTCTAAACGGGGTCAATATATTCAGCGTTATAAAGGGCTAGGGGAGATGAATCCAAGTCAGTTATGGGAAACTACAATGGACCCTAGTACTCGCAGAATGCTTCAAGTAACAATAGAGGACGCAGTGGGTGCCGATCAACTCTTCACAACCTTAATGGGTGACCACGTTGAGCCTAGAAGAGCATTTATTGAAGAGAATGCACTTAAAGTTGCAAACTTAGACGTATAGTTATTTAAAAGTAATAAAAAAGGCCGCTAGTATAGCGGCCTTTTTTCTATTAAAAAATCAATGACTTATATTTTCTATGGACACTTTAGGTGCACCAAATCCACTAAAATCTATAGTGAATTCGAACAAACCAGTTTCTGTAGGAGTAAACTGATAGTTTTCATCTGTAGTTTCACAATTAGAGGAGACAGACTCCCCAACCACAATCACTCTATCGGATTCATTGGCGTAGCCGCAATTCATCCCTGGCGTCCAATTCGAATCTGCGAATTTAAAATCATAAGGCTGACCATCAGCAATTAATTCAATTGAAGTTGAATATACCTGATCCGACACCTCTACTAATTTATACTTTTCATCGGCTTCCCACCAAGAAAAAACACCCCTAAGATAGAGTCCATCATAGTTTCGTTCTGTGCTAAAACTATCAATAACATTTGTTGCACAACCGCTAAATAAACTAGCTAGAATGGCCACAGATACAAAACCTATTTTCTTCATATTGGTTTAACGCCCTAAAATACAGATACTAAAATTAATTTAGTACTGATATATCTGCACAACATAAAAACAATCCTCTAAGCCTAGATAACAGCGTTAATCTATTTCGCTTAATTGATTCATCCTCTGCCATAACCATAACATTTTCGAAAAATGCATCAATGGGTTGTCTAAGTTCAGCTAAAACAACCAATGCACTAGTATAGTCTGAACTATCCAACATAGGTTGAATACGTGCTTCCACAGACTCTAAACTGTCCGCTAAGGCGATTTCAGCAGGTTCTAGCAATAAACCTTTGTTAAGAGACAATTCTTCCTTAAATATGTTCTTAGCTAATATATTTGCGACACGCTTATTCGCAGCGGCCAGTGCTTCAGCTGATTCTAAGGTGTTAAAGGACTTTACCGCTTCAACTCTTGCTGCAAAATCAGCTGGTCGAGTAGGGCGGTTAGCCGCCACAGCTTGAACAACTCCAGTAGCAATGCCTTGCTCCGCATACCAAGCTTTGAATCGCGCAAGAACAAAATCAACTACTTTGGCTTGCAGGCCGTCGGTCTTTATCTTATCGCCAAATGTACTGATAGATGCGTCTACTAGGTCAACTAAGTCCAAAGGCAAATTTTTCTCTACTATTATTCGCAATACGCCAATAGAAGCGCGACGTAAGGCAAAGGGATCCTTATCACCCTTAGGTGTTTGACCAATGCCAAAAATACCCACCAGCGTATCGATTTTATCTGCTAAGGCGACACATAGACTGACTTCAGAAGTAGGCAGGTTGTCACCTGCAAAGCGAGGCATATATTGTTCATTTAACGCTAATGCTACCGCTTCCGACTCCCCGTCTACTCTAGCGTAATGCATACCCATTACACCCTGAACGTCTGGGAACTCCATGACCATATTGGTCATCAAGTCGGTTTTACATAACAAACCCGCTCTATAGGCGTCTTGCTGATCTGCGCCTAACATTGTAGCGATATTTTTAGCAATAGCTGCGATACGTTCCGATTTTTCATAAACGGTGCCTAATTGCTTCTGAAACAATACGGTTTTTAAACTCTCTAGACGTGACCCTAAGGATTGTTTTTTGTCAGTGTTAAAGAAAAACTCTGCATCAGCCAACCTTGGGCGAATGACTTTTTCGTTACCACTTATGATAGTTTGAGGATCTTTACTTTCTATATTAGTGATAAAAATAAATCTAGATTTTAACTGACCATTTAGATCCAGTAAGGGAAAGTATTTTTGGTCATCTTTCATTGTGTAAATGAGGGCTTCTTTAGGTACCGCCAAAAATGACTCTTCGAAATTAGCGATTAACGCAACTGGCCATTCGACCAATGAAGTCACCTCTTCTAACAGGTCCTCATTGATGTCAGCCACAGCATTTTCCTGTTCCGCTAAGTTCTGAATTTGTTCGAGTATCATTGCTTTGCGATGACCATAGTCTGCAATAACATAATGCGATTTGAGTTGGCTTAAATAGTTGTCAGCGTTGTCCAGTTCAAATGGGGCGTTAGTATGGAATCTGTGGCCGTTTACCAAACGTGCTGAATCTACGTCTAATACTTTACCTGAGATTAGTTCGCTACCATACAACATAGTGATAGTGTGTATAGGGCGGATAAACTGTGTTGATTTTGTTCCCCAACGCATAGGCTTTGGAATAGGCAGTGCCTTTAAAGAATTCTCGACCATATCACTAAGGAGCTGACTAATAGGCAGTCCTTTGACTTGTGCTTGAAATAATAACCATTCACCTTTTTCCGTTATTAAACGTTCAGCTTGGCTTACTTCAATTCCATTAGATCGTGCCCATCCTTGAGCGGCTTTGGTGGGCTCGCCATCCTCTCCAAATGCTGCGGATACAGCAGGACCACGTTTTTCAACATGTTTGTCTGCTTGAAACTCAGATAAACCTTCCACTATGACTGCTAGGCGTCGTGGTGAAGCGTACCAATTAACCTGGTCGAACGTGAGGTCGTTGTCTGTAAATGCAGACTGTATATTATCCTTGAATGCTAGTGCCAACTTAGCCAATGACTTAGGTGGTAATTCTTCTGTGCCGATTTCAATTAAAAGATTATCAGTTCGCATGGCTACTTCTCCTTATTACACATTGGAAAGCCAAGTGCTTCTCGCGCTTCGTAATATACTTTTGCGCAGGCCTTAGAAAGAGTTCTTACCCTTAAAATATAACGTTGCCGCTCTGTTACTGAAATGGCATGCCTAGCGTCCAAAAGATTGAACGCGTGAGACGCTTTCATCACTTGTTCATATGCCGGTAGCGGCAAATTAGCTGCAATGAGTTTTTCACTGTCTTTTTCACACTGGTCAAATGTGGCAAATAAGGCATCCACATCAGCATGTTCAAAGTTATAAGCAGACTGTTCCACTTCGTTTTGATGGAATACATCCCCGTAAGTCACAGTGCCCATTGGCCCATTAGTCCAAACGAGGTCGTAAATACTGTCTACACCTTGAATATACATAGCCAACCGTTCTAGGCCATAAGTTATTTCACCGGTAACAGGTGAGCACTCAAGACCACCTACTTGTTGAAAATAGGTGAATTGTGTCACTTCCATGCCATTTAACCAGACTTCCCAACCAAGACCCCAGGCCCCTAATGTAGGTGATTCCCAGTTATCTTCAACAAATCGAATATCATGAACAAGTGGGTCAAAACCTAGCTCTTTCAATGAACCCAAATACAACTCTTGAATATTGTCCGGTGACGGTTTAAGCATGACCTGAAACTGATAATAGTGTTGCAGTCGATTAGGGTTTTCACCGTAGCGACCATCAGTAGGACGTCTACAAGGTTGCACATAGGCACTACTAATTGGCTCTGGGCCTATTGATCTTAGAAACGTCATCGGATGGAAAGTACCCGCACCTACTTCCATATCTAAGGGTTGGATTATCACGCAACCCTGGCGCGCCCAATAATCTTGAAGCGCTAAAATGAGTCCCTGAAATGTCTTACAATCAAACTTTTGCATATTCTCTAGCATTTCCTCTGCCACCTTAGGGCGTGTCGAATAATTAATTTTAAAAAAACGCCGGCAAGTATACCTTTTGTCGTGGACTCTATGTAGGCTTAAAGGCGATTAAAACAGCATTTAGATAGAGAAGTGGGCATCAAATGGAAAAAATACGCTGTAGTTGGGTAAGTGAAGATAAAACTTACCAAACATATCATGACCAAGTATGGGGGAGGGCTGTCACCGACAGCCAAGAGTTGTTTGCAAAACTGTGCCTTGATGGACAGCAAGCAGGACTTAGTTGGATCACCATATTAAAGAAACAAAGCAATTATGAAGCTGCCTTTTTCAATTTTGACCCACAGCTAATCTCAAGGCTTACAGATGAGGATGTTGAGCGCTTAATGCAAAATTCGGGAATAGTCCGAAACCGTTTAAAAATCCAATCCATTATAAAAAACGCTAAGGCTTATTTGTCAATTGAGGCGTCAGGTGTATCATTTAGTGACTATATCTGGCAGTTTGTAGAGGGTAAAACCATCATCAATACTTGGCCTACAAAAAATGTCGTTCCTACTTCAACGACACAATCAGATAAGATGGCAAAAGCCCTTAAGAAACAGGGCTTTTCTTTTGTTGGCACAACAATCTGTTACGCCTTTATGCAAGCAGTAGGTATGGTGAATGACCATACGACAGACTGTTTTTGTTATGAAGTTAGCTGCCAAGATGCAAAGCGCTAACTACCTATACTTTAGGTAGTTAGAATGAAGCGCTAAAAGTTTTCAACACTGCAACGTCTTTTAATACTTGCGATTCCAACTGGGCTTCCAGTTCTTCTCTTTGTAAGTCTTGTTGTTTAGTTTCTTTTTTGCTTTGTGTTTTTCTCGCTTCATGAGTAGGCAAGTCTTTAACCTGCTCGTAAAGTGAGTAAAGTCCAATAAACTTTTGTGAAAAATTCGGCTTATCCTTAACAGGTAAAGCCTCTAAAAGATGGAATAATCTGATACAACCTTCAGACAAATTACATTGCTGTTGTTCCATAGCTTTTGCAATAGTCTGAATACTTTGAGAAATGTTATCTATTCTTTGTTGTGTCTTTTGAATACGAACTTGCTGCTGTTTTTTAAGTTTAAATAGCAGCGAACCTGCATAAAAACCCAGACAAGCAATAATAACCAAGGCAACAAGCAAAACAACTACATTCATAATTACACACTACTAGTTAATCTTTAAAATCATTAATATCAATAGCTTCAAACTTTGAATAAAGATCGTTTAGTTCATCAGACGATTCTTTAGGCTCTTCTGCTTCGTCATTTAATCCGAGTAGGTCACATAGCACTTTATGCCTTGCCAACGTTTTATCAACAAATTGCTGGTCTTCTCTGCTAATTTTCTTACCTAAATCAATTTTATCCAATAGTGCAGCTAAACGTGTATCTTGTTCAATTGCAGCAAGTTCTTGAGTAGGAGAAAAATACTTAACTTTTTTAGGTTCTGATTTTTGAGTTTTTGATTCCACAATTAAACTAACTGGCTTTTTACTACCATGGCGAGGATCTTTATTGACCTTTTTAGGGCCTTGATTCTCAGTAATTGCTTCGTTGTTACGGCTGCCTGCGGGTTTACCTAAATGCTTTTTGACCCGTTTTTCATTAGGTTTACGCACGTTTGACGGCGTTTTAGATACGCCAATTTTACCAACTTTACGAGATTTTTTCTGCCTAGCCATAGATCACCTGTGTAGGGCTTTATAATGGCCGTGATTCTACCTTAGTAGCGGTGTTAAAACAGTGAATTTTTGACAGAAAAAAAGCGATAGTCAAACTATCGCTTTTTCGTAGATAAGAGTGTCAGCTGACACTTCTCCCAATGTTTGTTCATCCTAAACAACTTAGTATCCGTGCTACCTTCTCTTTTTATTTATTTTAACGAAGATATTTTATTGTTATAGATCTTCCTGACACTTTATATTTCGTCCCTGTTTTCCCGTAAGGCTTTAAAATGCAAAACAACTAGTGTTGCCTTGCTACTTCCTTGACAAGCAAAAGCTTGTAATTCCATTTTGTTTTTATTTGCACGAGAGAATACAGGATAAATAAAAATTTACAACTTATTTACAATTGATATACAAAAAAGTGAACTTTTTTCGAAATCTTGAAACGCGACTAATTACTAAAACAGACATTAGCCGCGAAAAGTTGTGATTAATGCAGCCCAGCTACATAGCTTGAAATTACCTCAATATCTTTATCGGTCATTCTTTTAGCAATATCTGCCATCATGCCATTGAGTGAATTAGCACGGTCACCAGAACGGAAGGCTTTAAGTTGAGCCGCGATATAATCTGAATGCTGGCCGCTTATGTCAGGGAATCCAGATAAGCTAGTACCATTTCCTTTTGGCCCATGACAAGCAATACATGCAGTAATTCCACGCTGTAAATCACCTCCAACATAGAGTTTATTACCTTGGATTACCGCGTCTTCTGAGGCTTCACCTTGTGTCGCTTCTTGGCTCGAAAAATAAGCCGAAAGGTCTAGTATGTCTTGTTCTGACAATGCTGCTGCCATGCCATTCATCACAGCATTATTTCTGCCTTCTTTACCACCAGTTTGACTGGCCAATTTGAATTCTTGCAGTTGCTTAACTAAATAATTGGCATGCTGACCAGCAATTTTAGGGTTAATAGCTATTACACTATTCCCGTCTGCTCCATGGCATGCGCCACAGGTAACAGATATCGCTTTACCGTTTTCAGCATCACCTTGTGCTACTGCACTCGCACTAAAACCTATAAACAAACAGACTAGCAGACCTATATTTTTCATCTTTATCTCATTAAGCATTTGATTAGCTGGCTATTATTAAAATAATAACTGGGTATTTTACACATTTACGCCGTCAGTAAAATGAATTCATTAGATAACTTGCGTTTTTATCTAATTTTAAAGAGCGCAGCGATTACCCTTTTCCCTGATATAATGACAAAAATTAGTATAATAACAATAGTTTTACAGAGTTTTCAGGAGAAGTTGTGAGTCATTATAGTCAAGCAAAATTTAGTATCAGTGCTCCTGATATTACACACTTAGGACCTGATGAGGGAATCGAAATTGCCTTTGCAGGTCGTTCAAATGCAGGGAAGTCTAGCGCGTTAAACAAATTAACTCGGCAAAAAGGTTTGGCTAGAACTAGCAAAACGCCAGGAAGGACACAATTAATCAATGTGTTTCAACTAGATGAAAATCGTAGATTAATCGACCTACCTGGTTATGGTTATGCAAAAGTGCCCATTGCGATAAAGAAAAAATGGCAGAAATCTTTGGGTGAATATTTACAAAAAAGGGAAAGTATAAAAGGGTTAGTCGTATTGATGGATATTCGTCATCCCTTTAAAGATTTAGATCAAGACTTAATACATTGGGCGGTTGCTGCAGATTTGCCTGTACTGGCGCTTCTAACCAAGGCTGACAAGTTAAAAGCAGGAAAGCGTAAAAATCAGTTGTTGATGGTCAGAGAAGCTGCCTTGGCTTTTTGTGGGGACGTAACAGTGGATGTGTTTTCGTCTCTTAATGGCATTGGATTAGAAAACTTAGAACAAAAATTGGATAGTTGGTATGGCTATGAAAGGAATGATCTCTAAAGGATAAAAAAAAGCCCTACACAAATTGGGTAGGGCCAAATAATGAGAACACACATAAAAACTATTAATACAGACCGTGTTAATTCGAAAAAGTTTCGACCTTTCGTAAATAAACTACATTTTGGGCAAAATATTGGGAATTTACGCATATTTATTTGTCGTTAATAAGATTAGAAGATTTTAGGCAAAAAAAAACCCCATTAAATAATGGGGTAAAACACATAGAGACACACATAAACTGTACGTAAGAGGGGAAATAAATCATAAAGTTCAAAATAACTAGAGGTTATTTTTAAATAAAAAAAACCTCGGCAAAAGCCGAGGTTCAAGCAAAGGTTAGAAATATCTGACCTCTGTACCCTACGGCCGGAAGTCTATTAAAAAACCTATCAATAAGCCAAGTTTGTTTTGTTATTAGACCATTTATCTAAATTATATAAGACCTTAATGCGCTTCGTCCCAGTTTTCTCCGACACCTGCAGCAACAATAAGTGGTACATCAAGCTGCACAGCTTGTTCCATTAATGAGATGATCTTATTTTGATATTCAGCTAAGTTTTGTTGTTTTATTTCAAAAATTAGTTCGTCATGTACCTGCATTATCATACGCACTTCGTCGAAAGGTAAGGTTTCAATCCATTGATCAACTACCAACATAGCTTTTTTGATGATGTCTGCTGCAGTACCTTGCATAGGTGCATTTATGGCTGCTCGTTCTGCTCCTTTTCTGCGCATGCCGTTACTGGCATGAATTTCAGGTAAATATAATCTCCTACCAAATACTGTTGAAACATACCCTTTTTCTTTGGCTATTTGTCGGGTGTCTTCCATATAGGTTAATACTAATGGGTAACGTTCAAAATATAGGTCCATATATTTTTGGGCATCGTGACGTGGGATATTTAGCTGCTTGGATAGACCAAATGCAGACATACCGTAGATTAGACCAAAGTTAATGGCTTTTGCATTTCTTCTTTGCTCAATACTGACGTCTTCAATTGGGGTATCAAATACTTCCGAAGCTGTAGCTGTGTGGATATCTTGACCTGTTGCAAAGGCATTTAACAATCCTTTATCACCTGACAAATGCGCCATAATTCGTAATTCAATTTGTGAATAGTCGGCAGCCACAATCTTATAGCCGGGTCTGGCAATAAATGCTTGCCTAACGCGGCGACCTTCTTCAGTTCTAATAGGGATATTCTGTAAATTAGGATCGGTAGAAGACAATCGGCCTGTCGCCGCAATGGCTTGATGATAGGAAGTGTGTACTCGGCCAGTACGTGCATTGATCATCTTAGGTAATTTATCTGTGTAAGTATTCTTTAACTTACTTAAACCGCGGTATTCCATCAACAATTTGGGTAAAGGGTAATTGATGGCTAATTCTTGAAGCACCTCTTCGGCTGTTGATGGCGCGCCCTTAGGAGTTTTCTTTAAAACGGGCAAATCCATCTTCTTATAGAGAATTTCTTGTAATTGTTTTGGTGAGCCTAAATTAAATTCTTCACCAGCAAGTTCATGTACTTCTTTTTCTAGCTCTAAAATTCGCACTGCCAAGTCTTGGCTTTGCTGGGCAAGTTTTTGGCTGTCGATAAGTACGCCGAATTGTTCCATTTTTGATAAAACCGGAGACAAGGGTAGTTCAATTTCTTTGAAGACATTGACTAGGTCAGTTTCTACACTTAGCTTTTGCCATAACACCTTATGTAATTGTAAGGTGATATCAGCATCTTCCGCTGCATAGGGCGCGGCTTTATCCAATGGAATTTGATTAAAGGTAATTTGTTTGGCGCCTTTACCTGCAATATCTTCAAAATGAATAGTGGTTTTACCTAGATAAGTTTCTGCCAAACTATCCATATCATGACGGGTGGCAACACTATTCAAAACGTAAGACTCAAGCATTGTATCGTAGGCTATGCCTTGCAAGTTGATATCGTAATTAGCGAGTACATTTTTATCATATTTAAGATGTTGCCCGACTTTTTGTATCTTAGGATTTTCTAATAAAGGTTTAAGTGAGGCTAATACTTGAGCGCGGTCAAGTTGTTCGGGGGCATCCAAATAATCATGGCCCACAGGTACATAGGCGGCTTCGCCAGTCGCCACTGAAAAAGATACACCTACTAATTCAGCGTCCATATAATTTAAACTCGTGGTTTCTGTATCGAAGGCAAATAAGTCCGCAGATTTAAGTTTGCTTAACCAAGAGTCAAACTCAGCTTGGGTTAAAATAGTATGATAATTATTAACCTCAGAGGAGTGCTCTTCCTGTTCACTTATTTGGAGATTTTCAGCACTAGAAGTCTGTGCAATTTTCTGTTGGGTTTCCGTAACTAAGCGTTTCAACTCAAATTGACTACTCAGAGCAAGTAATCTTTCTAAATCTGCCGAAGTAGGTTTGATGTCTTGTACGTTTTCGGGCAACTCTACGTCGACCTTAATGGTTGCTAATTCGTAGGATAAAGGCAGATGACCCAGCGCATTACGCAAATGTTCTCCTACTTTTCCTTTAACAGAGTCAGCATTAGCCATGACTGCTTCAAGTGTGCCATGTTCAGCTAACCACTTAGCTGCGGTTTTAGGGCCACATTTGTCGACGCCAGGAATATTGTCGACCTTGTCGCCCATTAAGGCTAAATAGTCGATAATTTGGTCTGGCCTTACTGCAAACTTTTCCACAACGCCTGCTTCGTCCATTTCGACATTGGTCATAGTATTGATTAATCGCACATGAGGTGTAACCAGCTGTGCCATATCTTTATCACCGGTTGATATGACTGTTTCTATTCCGAGCTTAGTCGCCTGATCGGCGAGAGTGCCAATTACATCATCAGCTTCAACGCCTTCAATAACTAATAGGGGGAGTCCCATTGCTTCAATGATTTCATGCAAGGGAGCAATTTGTGTTCTGAGATCATCTGGCATAGGAGGGCGATTGGCTTTGTACTCAGGATACATATCATTACGAAAGGTTTTCCCCTTAGCATCAAATACCACCACAATATTTCCGTTTGGATAGTCTTTTTGTAAGCTCTTTATCATGTTTAACACACCAGTAATTGCACCTGTGGGTTGCCCATAAGAGGTGGATAGCGCTTGCAAATAAGGTACATGGTACGCTCTAAATAAATAAGATGAACCATCCACTAATACGAGAGGGTTAGAGAGTGTTGCTGCTTCAGATGCCATAATTGGAGCCCATATATTTAATTTAGAAGTTGCGAAATTAAGAGAATGTCATAAGGAAAGAAATTTATCATTAATTCACTGGTGAATCTGTGGATAACTATGTAGATAATTGTATTAGACAATTACTTTGTTGGTGAATACATCTATTGCAAAAAAATAAAAATCTCTTAATAAACATATGTTTATAGAAGTAGTATTAACTCAACAAAGAAAAATTTTACGACGCTTGCTCTGTGGATAAGGTTTTGAACGTAGCTGACCTGCGTTCAAAATCAACGTAGAAGATACACCCATGTTGAGCACTAGAAAAGAACATTTTTAAATTATTTTAAGTTACTTTTAGGTTGGATTGTTAATGAAATGTTATAAGCCTTGATTGGCGCATTCTGCAGCCGTGTTGAATAATTCTAGAGGTCGTAAACTAACATTGATTTTGTTTGTAAGTACTTGCAAACGTTATTATTTATCTTTGGGTCAAGCAAGCAAAATTTGTTGCTGTGTTTTGTCGAAATATTTCCGACGAATAGGATCTTTCTGTTATCTTATTAATTGAAGTACGAGAACATAATTACATATGTTTCGTTTTTGAATTAGACTTCGGCGCCACGTATAGCTAATGTCTAACCAACAATAAATACAAGAAAAATAATAACACCAATGATTTACCCAAAACTAAACTACTTATTAATCAATTTGCCAGATGTGTTCCATGGCAGATTTATTTTGGGTCTAAGTTAAGTCATGCAATATCGTACTATTATTCGAATTTTGGGACTGTTAGTGGCTTTATTCAGCGTCACAATGATCCCCCCAGCAATTGTATCTGTCATATATGAAGATGGTAGTGGTCTGCCATTTTTATTGGCATTTGTCTTATGCTTAATTACCGGTTTAATCATTTGGTATCCCAATAGAAGTTTTAAGTATGATTTAAGGGCTAAAGAAGGGTTCTTAATTGTGGTGCTTTTTTGGACTGTTCTAGCAAGTTTTGCTGCATTACCATTTTTGTTATTAGAGCAGCCACACATGTCTACTACAGATGCGTTTTTTGAATCTTTTTCTGGCCTCACTACAACAGGCGCAACTGTTATTGAAGGCATAGATTATTTGCCAAAGGCGATTCAATACTATCGCCAACAACTTCAGTGGCTGGGGGGGATGGGGATCATCGTACTTGCCGTGGCTATCTTACCCATTCTAGGTGTGGGTGGCATGCAGCTGTATCGGGCAGAAACGCCAGGTCCAGTAAAAGACTCGAAGATGACTCCTAGAATTGCTGATACTGCCAAACACCTCTGGTATATCTATCTTTCTCTAACCACAGTTTGTGCACTCGCATTTTGGGTTGTGGGTATGAACTGGTTTGATGCAATTTGTCATGCATTTTCGACCATAGCGATCGGCGGATTCAGTAACTATGACGCCAGTATAGGTCACTTCAATAGTGTCGGCGTTAACATAGTCTGTGTCATATTTTTATGGATTGCAGCGTTGAATTTTGCACTCCATTACGCCGCAGCCAGTGGTCGCTCTTTGAAAGGTTACTTTTATGATCCTGAATTAAAAGCATTCTTTATCATTCAAATTAGTTTGGTATTGATTTGTTTTATCGTGTTAATTCAATTTAATTGGTTTGAGGATACAGGGATAGCGTTCGACCAAGCTTTGTTTCAATCGGTATCAATGAGTACAACGGCTGGGTTCACCACTACAGGCTTCTCAAGTTGGCCTGTATTTTTACCTATAATGTTGATTTTTTCGAGTTTCATTGGCGGCTGTGCAGGGTCAACAGGGGGAGGCTTAAAGGTTATTCGTGTCTTATTGTTATATTTACAAGGAAAACGAGAAGTAGATCGTTTAATTCATCCCAAAGCGGTTTATTCGGTAAAATTGGGTGATAGGGCGTTACCAGATCGAGTTGTTGAAGCGGTTTGGGGATTCTTTTCAGCCTATGCCATGATTTTTGTCATTATTATGGTTGGCCTCATCGCTACAGGTATGGACGATGTGACAGCCTTTAGCGCAACTGCTGCAACTCTGAATAATCTAGGCCCTGGTTTAGGCGATGTGGCTGCTACTTATGCGGAAGTGACTGATAGTGGCAAGTGGCTGTTAATCATTGCGATGCTGTTCGGTCGATTAGAAGTGTTTTCATTGTTAGTGTTATTTTCGCCAACGTTTTGGCGCAGTTAACATCGACCTCATTGTGTCATACCGTTCGTTGTTTTCTTGTTATTTAGGTGAGCAATAACATGCGTTAAAGCGTATGACTTAAAGTGCTTCATCGAGAAAAAGCACTTTAAATCAATACATTTATGTTTAAGGCAATTTAACGATATCAGCTTTGAGCGCCACGCCTGCCATTATATTTCCTGCTCCACATTCAAATTCAGTTTTGCTGGCAAAACTTTGATGTTTGTAGTTGGATGTAATGTTAACTACGGCATTCATACCGTCTCTTTGTGCTCGTTCTTGTAAAGCTTTTATAGCCGACAAAAAGGCCCACTCACATGCTTCTTGATCTGATTTAGCGAAGCCACTGGTTTTTTTGTTTGTTGTAATTCCAGACTGTTTGCTCAACGGCTTTGGGTGAGCCTGATCGGCAAAATATAAAGGTACATCATATAAAGCGGATTTTGCTTTATCTGTTTTCAGAAGGTCTGGAATAGAAAACTTAAGTCTATCATCCCTAGCTATGGCGGGTGATGCCAGAAATATGCAGCTTGTAACACAGGCTATTAATACTTTTTTCATTAATGATGCTCCGAATTTTAAATATTCTTATACCAAGACAAGTGTAAGCTTGTCAGTTATTTTCCCTATAAACCTAGGTGTTTCTATTCACCGTTTAATATAGTGATAGATAGCCTAACTGCGATCCAGAGGATGAATCTTATACTAAATTTAGTCAGTAAAAAATACCACCGCAGCGAGATAAGAATAGGCTAATAATCTTAGCGGCGGTTGATTGCATGTTGAGCTATGGTATCTAAAATTCGATGATATTTTGACTAATGGTTTCAATTTTTATTTGGTAGTGGTTTATATAATGAGTCATAAGATTGTGTTTAGCCTTATGTTCTACGCTAAAAACTAATTCATGACCGCGCCAAAAGTCTCGTGTCTGTTGGTCTTCAGGTGAAAGCTTAATAAGTAAATCTTGCAGCCCTAATCGAATAACCGCTATCGGCCAATTGGCGAGTTGGTAATATGCCAACATCACTTTTGCATCAATACCCTTTGCCATGATGTTCGTATTAGTTTGTATTCCTGCTTCTTGAGACCAGGTCAATTTAAACAAAACTAATCCAGCTGGGGATAAACCCACCATATTAATTTGATTGGGAAGCAGTTCTGTTTGAAGTAAAAGTTCATGATTGTCTTGTGGTGTGGTGATCAACAGTTTTTGTAAACTGCTATGACCCCAAAGTTCTTTAGGTACTGGTTGTAAATAAAATTGACTGTGTTGGTCAAGAAAAACTGGCTTGTTTTGTTTTTCCAAGGAAGAGCACGCATTGAGCAACACTATGCACATCAATATAAAAAATTTCACTGTTGTTTCTTACCTTGATGGAGCATAGCAGAGGGTAGCAAATTACATAACAACCAGCCTAAGGTTACTCCTAATAAAACTGTCAGGCCAAATTGCCAAATGGCGGGGGTTTGACTGAATACCATGATACCAAATGCCAAAGCCGATGTTGTTGCTGAAAGAAAAATGGACTTTAGAACGTAATCGACTCGCCCATGTTCTCGAAGAAAAAACACATAATCTACATTCAAGGCTAATATTAGAATGCAGCCTAATAAGTTAAATATCGTTACTGAGCCTGCAATAAGTTGTGTGATTGCAAGCGCACTAAATGCCACCAAAATTGGCAGGCTAGCGAGTTTTAAGCCTACTTTAATAGGGTAACGGATGATCATGATTAAAACTAAAGACACCACTGCCATGGCCAGAAAGTATAAAATATAATGTCTCAACTTAGTCAGTGCGGCGCTGTATTGTGCTGGCTGATCATAATAATTAATGGGAAAGTCTAAGCGCCCTTGAATTTGCGCCAATAACTCTTCATCTAAGGGACCCATATAGCTCAAAATTCCCACCAGCTGATTAGCTTGTTTAACGTTTGAAGGATACATTTGACGGATAAAATTAGGTAGTTTTTCTTCCGTTAGCCAAGAGTCCGGTTTGGTTAATATTTTTTCGATGCTAAGTGGGTCGAGCATATTAATGATGGGGGTTAATTGTTGTTGTGTTAACCCCGTCTTCAGCCAATGATCATTTAGTTTTTGTGTTGCGATAGAAGGTAACCATAAGTCTATCCCTTTGAGTTCATAGGCAGAAAAAGTTAACTCTTTAATGGCACTTCGAGTTCTCTCAAAACGTTCTAAAATTTGCTGCTGAGTTTTACCAGCAACGCTGATAAACCTAGGATACTGATGGTTACCCACCAGCTGACTTACCCTTATTTCATTATCAAGTAAATGTTGAGGGGTGCTATTAAACATATTGATATTGTCTTCAAATTGCCATTGAGAAACGGCTAAAACACTACTAAAAATTAACATGCCTAAAAGGAGTTTAAATCCCTTAGGTGGTGGTGCAGGAGTAGCTAGGTCTTCAGTTTCTGTTGTTTCTTTAATTGACCACCAAGTGATAACACTCAGGCCGGTGAAAACGGCGAAAAACAAACCTGCCCCAACAAAAACAGCTACTTGTTGTAACAGTAAAATAGGCAGTAACAGCAATAACAAATAACTAAGTAAGGTAGTGCCTGCGCCCATTAAAAGTGCTGGTGCGAGGTGTTTGATTAAAGAGATCCCTTTTAGGCCAGTATACTTAGCTGCAAACATTATGTGATACCCATAATCTACAGCTATTCCAATTAAACTGATGGCGAATACTAAAGACAGCAGATGTATTTGCTCGAATAGCAACACCAGAGCTGTCATACCGGCTAACATTGAAGCCGATATTAAAACCAAAATACATAATAATGGCCGTAAATTTCTGAAGCTCACTAGTGTTAGTAGCAGCACTCCAATCAGTGACAATGCGCTAAACAATTGCATTTCAAAACGAATGCGTTGAGTAACGGCGGCGCTATGAAAAGCCAATCCACTTTTAATGACAACGACAGGCTTAGAAAGATGGCTTTGGGTCAGGACTTGATCTAGTTGTTCAACTGTAGTGACAACTTGGTCAATTTGTATGGCCTGAGGCACAAATTCAATAAATAGTGGGTAATAACGCAGACCTTGTTCTTGAATAAATAAAAACTCGTCGTCCTGCTCCCAAAGGGGTTGATTGAGTCGATCTGAAAACCAATCAGCAACATTAAGTAAAGGTGCTTGGGCGACACTCAACGTCACTAAGGGGTTACTTGGCTGACTTAAAAGTTGCATGTAACGTTTAATGATAAACCCATAGTCATCATTATCTCTGGCTACTTGTGCAGCATCGCTCAGAAAAGCCAATGGATAATCACTGTAAGTTGAGATTAGCTGTTTAATCTCTAGATTATCACTAGGGTTAAAACTGACTGAATGAATACCTGCTTGTGCAGCTAACTTGGCGTTTAGCTCGCGAAGGTAAGTTTTACTTTGGGGGCTGGCATCAAGTTGAAGTAGTAATAGTGCTTTATTTTCAAAGGGTTCTCGAGCGGCTTTTGTGAGTAGGCCGCTGTTGTCGCCCACATCTAAGATATTGAGAATATTTGCATCAAATTTGATTGATTGATTAATGGAGCTATACAGCAATACTACACAGCAAGTCAGTGTGATAAATACCCAGCTATATAACAGACGTGATTGAGACATCTTCACAACTCTTTTAGTCCTGACCACTTGGGGATTTCAATTGATTTAAGAAAATATTGGTGTAGTTACCTTCAGGCTCGTATAAGACAATCTGTTGTATGCCATTGTCTTTTATTAACAAGGAAATTTTCAAAATAACGCCAGCTATTTGTGCAGACTTAGGGGTGAGTGTGAGCCTATTATCTTGCTGCTCAATGTAAAATTGTTGTTGCAAGCTTTGTTGTTCGCCGCTGAATAACGCAAGTAACAATTCACTAAATTGTGAGCTAGACGTGAGTGATTTGAAGTGTCCATCTGCTTGGCGTTCGCTAACGCCTTCGGTTGTGATTTTAATTTTACTTTCAACGGGTTGCTGGGTATGCCAGATTAACCCGATGTTTTTTTGGTAGTGATAATTGCCTTTTGTTACAAAGGGTTGAGTCAGAACAGTCAAGTGTTTTTCTTGAACAAATTGACCTTCTTGGTCAGAAGATGTGTGTAGAGAAAAAGCCGTTGCCTGAGCATTTGCGAAATGCACTGTTACTAGTAATACCAGTGGAATGAAATTGATGCTGCGCATTTTATGTGTGTTCCTTGGTATGGGCAATTAATTGGCGGGGAGTTTATATTTGTATTTCTTGCGAACTAGCCACTCAACTCCAGCCAAAATAGCCATGATACAGTAAGATATTAAGCCATTATAAAGTGTCCAAGTGGCAATATCGCTATATACGGCAGTGTAAAAAGCGATAGCTCCATTTATTAAAAAGAAAACGCACCAGCAGATTGTGACCTTACGGGTATAGGATATCGCACTTGTTGGTAAATCAGGCTCACGAATTCGAGCGATACGCTCAACTATGGATTGTTTAGACCACAAAGAAAGAGCAAAGATCCCTAAAAATAACATACTCATCACAACAGGATAAAAACGAATGCCGTGACTAGAATCGGTAATAAGAGAATACCCCAAGACTACAATTACCGTTGCTATAAAAAGCCTGATATAGCGTTTATCGAACACCAAAGAATGACCGAAGTTATATCGTAATAATAAAATTATAATTAAGCCTAACGCCACTAAACTCGGAGAACCGAATGATAAACCCACATAAGCGATAACGGGATACAAAATTGCCAAAATACCCACCAGCCATGACACGTTTTAAGCGCCTTGCATGTGTTGTAATTCATTTACCACATCGCCAACAGTACGTATTTTTTTAAAGGCTTCGGGTTCGATGTCTAAGTCAGTGAGTTCGCGCAATTTAACCAATAGATCAATAGCATCGATACTGTCTAGTTCAAGCTCTTCATACAAATCTGTTTCTTGGGTGATCATACTTTCTGGTAACTCAAAATAATTCACCAAGAGCTCTTTTAATTGTTGATAAAGTTGATTCTTCATATGTATTTTTCCAAAACAATATCTTAGCCCAGAACAAACCAGGCTAATTCTGGTCAGTCCAGTGGCACATCGACAAAGTTTAACATTTAATGTGCAGAATCAAAACGAGCTAAATCATTGGTGAATTCTTTTTGTATATCTCGGGTCAATTTACGCACCGATAAACTAATATTCTCTTGCAAGTAGGGACTGACATCGAATTCTTCTAATACGCTTAAATGCAAATGGATTTGTTTAGGCGGGATTCTATACCAAGGCCAACCTTTAGTTAAAGCGGGTGGTGATACTTGAATTAATACTCGCTGAAAATTAGCGCCGGTGCGCAACGCTAAATTAGCGGCGCCTCTTTGAAAAGATAATGGGCTGCCTGGCTTTGTACGCGTTCCTTCAGGAAAAATAATTAAATTGCTGCCCTGGCGTAATGAGTCACCGCAATCAGTAATTAAATCCTGAGGTTCGGCATTATTGAGGTAACCCGTGTTTCTCAGAATCCCCCGAGTAAATATATTTTTCCAGAGAGATTGTTTCACCACACAATTGGCATTAGGGATCAACGAAATTAATACCACTACATCAATTAGGGAAGGGTGATTTGCAATGACTATTTTTCCCTTAAGTTTGCTAAGTTCTTCTATGTTATTAGTGGTAACTTTGGTTACGCCGACACAATACATGAGCCAGATAAAATATTTGAAGGTTAGGTGAACGGCATAACGGCAAGCCTTTTTGCGGGTTTCATCGTCTCGATATTTAATGCGATACAAAGGTAACCAAAGTAGGGCCATTAAAATGCCACATATGCCAAAAACGGCAAAACAAAATGCGGTGGCAAAAAAACGCCATACTTTACTTATTTGCGCCATTGCCAGCACTCCATTACTTGTGTTGTAAATCCCAATAAAAGCTTGGTCAAAAATATATAGGTATCTGCCATAAGGAATTATATCTTTGCCGCCAACCAAGCGGACGATTCAATTGCTGATTTTGCATCTAGACCCACTACATTATTGGCGCCACCAATGACGTGCACGGGTTGTGAAAAATTTGACAAATCATAGTCTTGAAGGCTTTGTTGACCGGCACACACTATTATTGAATCTGCCTCAAGAATACTGTGTTCTCCACGAATATTCAGTTCTAATCCTTGCTCAGAAATGCCAACGTATTTCACCAGTGACAATGTTTTAACGCCACGATTTTTGAATTCTTTTCTATGAATCCACACAGTGGTTTTTCCGAGTCCAGCACCGGGTTTGCGGACTTTACGTTGCAGCATAGTGATTTGTTTTGAATTTTTTGATTCGTTTACTGGTGCAACCAAACCACCATTAACGTGGTTGCTATAGTCAATGCCCCAATGTGCCGCAAAATCTTGTTGTTGTTCCACCAATGACCAACTTTTAGTCTTGTTGCTGGTGAGTTTGGCTACAAGATCAAATGCAATGCCACCCGTTCCAATTACCGCTACTTTGTCACCCACTTCGACATTTTCTTCAATGACATCTTGGTAACTCATTACCTTGTTATGGTTTATTCCGGGGATATCCAAATTGCGAGCTTTGGTGCCAGTGGCAATGATGACCTCATCAAATTCACTTAATTGAAGATAGCTAGGTGAGTGTCCTAATTGTATAGCAACTGTCGATTGGTCTAAGGTCTGCTTTATGTAGCGTAAAAACTCTTTAAACTCTTCCTTCCCCGGCACTTTTGCAGCGAGATTTAGTTGCCCTCCAATAGTGTTGCTTTGTTCAAATAACGTCACCTTATGGCCTCGTTGTGCGGCGTATATGGCAAACATTGCCCCAGCAGGCCCGGACCCCACAACCGCCAGTGTTTTTGCTTTAACCACGGGGTCAAAGTTAAGCAAAGTTTCATAGCCAGCTCTTGGATTGACCAGACAACTGGCCACCTTATTGACGAAAATATGATCTAAGCACGCTTGATTGCAGGCGATACAGGTATTGATCGTTTCGGCTTGATCTGCACTGGCTTTATTTACAAATTGACTATCTGCTAAAAACGGGCGGGCCATGGATACCATATCGGCCATATTATTTTTTAAGATATCCTCAGCGACTTCAGGAGTATTGATTCGGTTACAAGCCACTATTGGTATGTTGATTTGACTTTTCACTTTGGCAGTAATAATACTGAATGACGCTCTGGGTACAACACTGGCAATAGTAGGGACCCGTGTTTCATGCCACCCAATGCCACTATTAATTATATTAACCCCCACTTTTTCTAAAGCTAAAGCAAGTTCAATGACGTCCTGTAAATCACTTCCATTTTCTACCAAATCCAGAATGGAGAGGCGAAAAATCACTATGAAATTGTCGCCGAAGCGTTGCCTAATTCGACGCACTATTTCTAAAGGAAAACGTGTTCTATTACTAAAGCTTCCACCCCATTTATCATCACGTTTATTGCTGTGACGACAAATAAACTGATTAATTAAATATCCCTCAGAGCCCATAATTTCAATGCCATCGTATCCTGCTTCTAGCGCTAAGCCGGCACAATTGACGAAATCTTCTATTTGTTGCTCTATTTCATCGTGGCTCAGAGCATGAGGAATAAAAGGCACTATAGGTGCTTGAATAGCGCTTGGGGCGACGATTTGGCTGTGATAACCATAGCGACCAGCATGGAGTATTTGCATACATATTTTAGTGGAATATTGATGAACTGCTTGAGTAATTAATTGATGATCTGCCACATGTTGCTGACGGCTGAGGATCACGCGCTTGGGGGCTAAAATACCTGATTCATTGGGGGACACGCCACCCGTTATTATCATGCCTACTCCGCCAGCTGCTCTTTCTGCATAAAAAGCCGCTAGGCGCATAAAACCATCGATTTGTTCTTCGAGATTGGTATGCATGGAGCCCATAATGACCCGATTGTTCAATGTAGTGAAACCCAAATTTAGTGGGGCCAGTAAATGGGGGTATGGCATAAAACTTCAAGATAACGGAGAATCAAACAAGTTTAACATGATTTTGACAAATGGTAAGCCAGCCTCAGCTCCAAAGGTATGCCAGAACAATCGAGGATAGTGAGTTTGGCTATTGATAATATTTATGTGTATTACTGCGATATGCGGCAGTTTAATGTTGGCCAGGACGAGTTGCATAGGGTTTTGAATCAAACGGACCTAAGGCGTTATAGAGGTTTTAAAAATACCTCGAGGCAAAACCAATTTGTTATGTCTAGATGGCTAATGAAGCAGTGTCTCAAGCAATTGTTTGCTCAGGCCACATCAGATGACTACCAACTTAGTGACTATTCTCGTTGGAATATTCTCGATCAAAGTAACAGTTACTCCGTATCAATAAGTCATAGTGGTCATTTTATCGCGGTTGCCATCGCCGCATTTCCTTGTTCTATCGGACTGGATATCGAGCAGCATAAATCCAGAAACTTTACTGAATTAGTGAAAATTTTCGGCACTCCAAGTGAACAAAACCTAGTGAATAATCACCCCGAACAACAATTGTCATTTTATCGACTATGGACCGCAAAAGAAGCCTTTTTAAAAGTCACGCAAAGCAGTATTGACCACGTATTCCAAGAGAATTTAGGAAAATGTTTGCATCATAAGGTCGGGCAAGTCGCGGGTTATCATTATCTCACAGGGGAATTGGGTGAAGGGAAATATAGTTATGCAGTCATGACTGATTCTGCAGCGAAGATACAGGTCCAAGAATTTCAACTGCACCACTAATAAAGCGCAACAGTGACAAGGTCAACTCTATGTTGAACCCTATGACTGGCTTTAGTAGACTGCGCTTTTTAAATAGGGAAGGTCAATGTCCTTGAGATTCAATATTAGCAAATGTGTTGCATGGGCTCCGGGACTTGAGTCTGAGCAGGATTGGCAATTGTGGCAACAGGGGGATAAACCATTAAGTGATGAGTTAACTTTACCTCAGTTAACAGCCATTCCGGCTATGCAAAGACGGCGTTTAAGTCCATTTGCAAAGATCGCTTTGCATTGTGCTTTAGAGGCAAGTGGCGAATATCAGTCGAATATTCCCTGTGTTTTTTCTTCCCGTCATGGTGACTTGCATCGCACTACTAACTTAATTGAAAATATTGCACTCAAAAAAGATTTGTCACCTACCCAATTTGGCTTGTCAGTACACAATGCCGCAGCCGGATTATTCAGCATCTTTACCGGAAATCGAGCGCCTTTATCTGCCATATCAGGCGGGCAGAGCAGTTTTATGCAAGGTTTATTGGACGCTGTGGCAAAACTGCAGGTGAATAATTTATCAAGAATTTTATACGTGTATTGTGACCTCAATGTACCTGAGTGTTACCGACCTTATGTGGTTGATGACACCTCTTTAGCTATTGGGTTACTGATTGAAGCCTCAGAAGATGATACAAATACCTATAGTTTTTCCTATAGTGCTTTGGAAAATAAAGTCGAAAGTGACTGCCAAGGGCTAGATTTTATGGGGTTTATATTAAGTAATAAAAGTCAGTTGTTGGCAAAAATTCATCAGCAAACTTGGCTGCTGCAACGGGGTAATTAACATTGTGACTCACCCTATTATTTATTTCTATGGCATCAATGGCTAGATGTTGCGTATAAACGACAGAATGATATTATTGTTAAATAAAAGAGTCAGCAGCACTCGGTTACTACTGAATCGTCCCGCATGCCTTTCATTCCACACTGTTTTGAATTCCTGGTTAATCATTGCAAAGGATTGAAGCCAGCGATTGTCGAGTATAACAACGATGCAATGCTCCCAAAATAATATTAAAAAAGGAATATAGATGAGCGATCTGAATCATGAAATTAAGCTGTTAATTATTGAAGCCTTAGATTTGGAAGACATTACTGCAGATGACATTGACGATGATGCCCCTTTGTTTGTAGATGGATTAGGCCTTGATTCTATTGATGCTTTAGAATTGGGCGTGGCAATTAAAAATGCTTATAATATTAAGATTGATGGTAATACCGAAGACAGTAAAAAGTATTTTTATTCAGTTAAAACCTTGAGTGATTATATTCAAATTAGTAAGTAAAGAAGGTTTCTAAAAAGATGAATAAAGAACAAATTTTATCAATGGTGACGACTATTTTGGTCAATGAATTTGAAATTGACGAAGCCCAAATCACACCAGCAACTAACATCTATGAAGAACTTGATATTGATAGTATTGATGTGGTTGATCTCGTTGTTCGCCTAAGAGCCGAAACGGGGCGTTCGATTGAACCTGATAATTTTAAACAAGTGAGAACCATTGAAGATCTGTTAGTTGTGTTAGATAAGGTTATAAACAATTAATCCCCGCAACCTGCACAATGATTCAAGTACATCAGTATTTAAATTCTGTGCGAAGTGATTAAAGTCACATTACAAGCCTAAAGACAGTAAATGCAAATGGACTTAAAAAGCTATTCTATTGATCCCAATACCATTCAATTTGTCGATCCAGAACAGGATTGTGAACAATGGTTCAACATTGTAGCGGGTTACCGAAACCTATTAATAAAATCATCGTCTGAAACTTGGTTATTGTTTGAGTCTGACAGCTTCATGTTTTCCGCCATGTTTTATGCATTATTGTCTGCTGGAAAATCAATCGTTTTACCTCAAAATGCGCAGCCAGAACACATTCGAGAAATAAAAAAGCGTGTGCAGGCAAGCATAGGATCTGCCGTAATTGACCCTGATATTGTCACCACAAATATTTGGCCAAAACTGCCCATGGCTCTTCTGCATATCAATAGTGATGTAAATGTGACTTTTTTTACTTCAGGCTCAACTGGGCAAGCCAAAGTTGTTGAGAAACAATTTTGGCAGTTGCAAACAGAAATCTGTTGCCTCGAAACAAATTTCGGTGCGACTGTTAAAGACAGTGTTTTGTTGTCGACTGTTTCTCACCAACATATTTATGGTTTGTTGTTTAAGATCCTCTGGCCAATTTCCGAGGGCCACGCGTTTGTATGCCAAGCATTTGAATACCCTGAACATATTGCCAATAAAATAACGGCTGGTCATTTAGACTCAGTCACTTTAATCGCCAGCCCTGCTCACCTGCATCGACTATGTTTGGACAACCCATTACTACCTCTTAAGCAGCACGTTCGTTGTATTTTTTCTTCAGGGGGGCCACTAGATGCAGATAAAAATATTAGTTTACAACAACAATTGGAATGCGATTTATTTGAAGTATACGGTAGCACCGAAACGGGAGGCATTGGCTGGCGTCATCGTGACTCTATTCGCGATGAAGTTTGGCAAACTTTTGCTGGAGTAAGTGTTGCTCAGCAACCCAATACTGAACTGCTGTTGTTGTCATCGCCTTATCTTAAACAGAATCCATTCTACGGAGATGACAGAATAGAGTTAATTAACGGGCAGCAGTTTCGGTTGTTGGGGCGGGCCGATGATATAGTCAAAATTGAAGAGAAACGTATTTCGCTGCGTGAGGTGCAATTACGCTGTAAACAACATGAGTATGTACAAGATGTTGGTGTGATAGTCATTGGCACCCAGCGCAAACAATTGGCAGCTGTGATTGAGCTAAATGATCTGGGGAAAGAAGCCAAAGACACTATGCCTTTATATTTGTTTAATCGTTTATTCAGGGCGTATTTAGCCCAGTGGTTTGAAGCGGTGACATTGCCAAAAAAGTTTAGATATCCTTTGCAAATCCCTTATAATGCCCAAGGGAAGTTAAACCGACAGGCCATGGAGTCCTATTTTGAGTGATTATGTACATCATGGCGAGTTGTTGTCAGTTGTAAAAGAAGGTAATTCAGTTTTTTTAGAACTGAAAATTCCCACCAATTTATATTATTTTCAAGGCCATTTTCCCAGTGCGCCTGTGTTACCTGGTGTGGTATTGACTCATTGGGTAGTAGAATATGCGAGCCAATATTTTGATGCGGATCCCAATAATTTTCAGTCATTTAGTGGACTTAAATTTCAAATTATTGTTGGCCCTGAACAAATCATCAAGCTTCAGTTGAGTCAAATTAATGCTAATAAATATACCTTTAGCTATCACTCAGATCATGGCAAACATGCTTCAGGTAAGGTGATGTTTGTGTGAGTCAGCATTATTGTTTTGTTATTCCCAATTACAACCACACTCAGGCGGTAGCTGCTACTGTCGAAGCATTGCAAAAATATGCTGTTCCTATTGTTTTAGTCGATGATGGCAGTGACTATGAAACCCAAACCCTGCTTGAACAACTTGCGGCACAATATAAAAATTTGACGCTATTTAGGCGTCCGGTTAATGGCGGTAAAGGTGCTGCAGTAAAAACCGGGTTGAGTTTAGCTTATGATATGGGCATGAGCCATGCAGTGCAGATTGATGCCGATGGTCAGCATGATTTGGCTGATATTGATATTCTAATGAATGAATCAAAGTCCCACCCCGATGCCATGATAAGTGGCCAGCCTGTTTATGATGAGAGTATTTCTAAAGGGCGATATTACGGCCGCTTTATCACGCATTTTTGGGTGTATATCGAAACCTTGTCCTTTTCAATTAAAGATTCAATGTGTGGTTTTCGAGTGTACCCGCTAGCAGACTGCATGAAACTCATGGGTAATCAGTCATTGGGAAATAGAATGGATTTTGATATTGAAATCATGGTGCGTTTGTATTGGCAAAAAGTCCCGATTCGCTTTATCTCTACTAAGGTTCTCTATCCCCCTGATGGCGTGTCACATTTTAATGTTTGCAAAGATAATTGGCTTATTTCAAAAATGCATACTAGGTTGTTCTTCGGCATGTTAGTGCGTCTTCCTGATTTGCTTAACGCAAAACTCAGGAGTTCTAAGTGAGCCAACAAGCACATTGGTCAAGCATTAAAGAACGTGGCAGTTTGTTAGGAATACGTTTTCTTGTCGCTATCTATAAGGTATTTGGAAAAGGCTTTTTCCGCGTCTGCTTTTTTCCTGTGATGTTGTATTTCTATCTGACGGGAGGGCAAGCCCGTCAAGGCGTACTTAAATATTGGCGAAATATTGAAAAAGCCCGTCAAGAGCCACCTTCTAATAGCCTAAAATTACAGTATCAGGGGTTTAAGGTCTTTTTGACTTTTGGTTGGGCAATTGTCGATAAATTCGACGCTTGGTTGGGTAAAATTCATTTGGCAGATCTCGATATAGTTAATCCACAGAGCTACGCCAAGCTTACCGAGGGCGGTGGTTGTGTCATTCTCAGTACTCACCTTGGTAATATGGAAATATGCCGAGCTATTTTTGGGGCGGGCGAAAATAAGAAAAAACTCAATGTTATTACCTATAACGAACATGCCCCGTCTTTTAATAATTTCTTAAAGCGCATCAATCCTGAAGCCGCCATTAACTTCATACATATCGACAATTTTGGTCCAGACGATACAATCAAGCTTAAGCAAAAAATAGAAGACGGTGAAGCGGTAGTTATTTTTGCTGATCGCACTTCGGTCACCAATCCCAATAGTGTCCATTTTGTTCCCTTCTTAACAGAGCCAGCGCCAATTGCGATTGGCCCCTTTGCCTTAGCTACTATTATGGACTGTCCGGTATACTTTATGACTTGTCTGAAAAATTCAGACTCAAATCGATACCAAGTACATATTGAAGATTTTGCGGAACCAGTGAAAGTAAGACGTAAAGAGAGACAAGCGTATTTTCAGCAATTAATGCGTAAATACGCAGATAGGTTGAGTTATTACTGTCTACTAGCGCCACATCAGTGGGGCAACTTTTTTGACTTTTGGCGAGGCAATGAAACGTTGCAAGACAATAGCTCGGCAAAAGATAACAATCAGTAAAGGTTAATCGAACTTAAAATTTGAGTCGATTTTAGCGTTAATGTAAAAATAAGTGGGATAAAGCGTCCCCTAAAACTAGAGAGAAATTGGAGTAAGCTAGATGGGTTCAGGGTGGAATAAGGTGAGCTTTGGAGCTCAAAGAATAAGCATTGAAGATATAGTTCGCATTGCCCATCAAGGTACTCCAGTGGAGTTATCTAATGACACCTTGTTTACGAAAAAAGTCGATGAAGGGGTTCGTTTTCTTGACCAATTGCTCAAAGAAGAAGGGCATATTTACGGTGTTACTACAGGTTATGGCGACTCATGTACAGTTGAAGTACCGCTTTCCCTAGTTGATGAGTTACCCATGCATTTGACCCGTTTTCATGGTTGTGGTTTAGGTGATTATTTCACTATGGAAAAAGGGCGTGCCATTTTGGCGGTGCGTTTAGTGTCATTGTCACAGGGGTATTCTGGAGTGAGTTGGGATTTATTAAACTTACTAGTGGATATGCTGAATAATCAAATAATCCCAGTCATACCCGAAGAAGGATCAGTGGGAGCAAGTGGTGATTTAACCCCATTGTCATATGTTGCGGGTGCATTAATCGGTGAACGAGATGTGTATTACAACGACACTATTATGCCAAGTGCTGAGGCGTTTAAACTCGCGAGTTTGAAGCCAATTAAATTACGCCCTAAAGAAGGCCTAGCGATAATGAATGGCACGGCTGTTATGACGGCTCTTGCTTGCTTGGCTTTTGAACGTGCAGAATATTTAAGCAAGCTAATGGCCAGAATAACCGCATTGTCTAGCCTGGCTTTAAAGGGCAACAGTAACCACTTCGATGACATTCTGTTTAGTGTGAAACCTCATCCAGGGCAAAATCAAATTGCTGCTTGGATCCAAAATGACCTAAATCATCATTCTCATCCGCGTAATTCTCAACGATTGCAAGACCGTTATTCGATACGCTGTGCCCCGCATATTATCGGTGTGCTACAAGATAGTTTGCCTTGGTTTAGGACCTTTATTGAAAACGAATTAAACAGTGCTAATGATAATCCTATCGTAGATGGCATAGGTGAGCACGTGTTACACGGCGGACATTTTTACGGTGGGCATATCGCTATGGCAATGGACTCAATGAAAAATTGTGTGGCCAATTTGGCGGATTTGGCGGACCGCCAGATAGCCACTATGGTGGACGTGAAAATGAATCATGGATTACCCTCTAATCTGTCTGGGGCAAAGGGTGAACGTCGCTATATCAATCATGGTTTTAAGGCCATTCAAATTGGTTGTTCAGCATGGACAGCAGAGGCATTAAAATTGACTATGCCTGCCAGTGTTTTTTCCCGCTCAACTGAATGCCACAATCAAGATAAAGTGAGCATGGGTACCATAGCCGCTAGAGATTGTTTAAGGGTTTTACAACTGACTGAGCAGGTCGTAGCGGCTACCTTATTAGCCTCAGTACAAGGCATATGGTTGCGAATTGAAATGGGTGAATTAGATAAAGATTCCCTAACGAAAGATGTCAGCATGATGTTGGACGATATTAGCAGTTTCTTTACCTTGATCGATGAAGATAGGCCAACAGACAAATTGTTGCGAGAAACTATAGGTTTTATCCAACAAAAGAGATGGAATTTATATGAAAACTAAAGCCTTGCTCAGTGCGACCACAGAGTTAGAAGTGCAGTTTTTTGATGTGGATTCTATGCGTGTTGTATGGCACGGTAATTATGTCAAATATCTTGAAGTTGCCCGTTGCGAATTGCTTAAACTATTTGATTACAATTATTTGCAAATGGAAGCCTCTGGATACATGTGGCCCATCGTTGATATGCGCATTAAATATGTTGCGTCAGCTAGGTTGAGTGAGTGGATTACAATTGAAGCCCGTTTAGTTGAATATCAAACACGCATAAAAATAGAATACATAGTGCGCGACAAAGCGTCTCAAAAAGTATTGACCAAAGCCCATACAATACAAGTGGCAGTGGAAATGAGTACAGGGGAGATGTCCTTTAACACTCCCCAATGTTTGCTTGAAAAATTGGCCCCGTTTCTAGAAAAGGAATAAATATGAGCAAGTGTGAAGTGTGTGATGTTGTCATCATTGGTGCAGGTCCTGCTGGCGCAATAGCGGCTTCAATGCTGGTTCAAGACGGTTGGAATACTGTGGTGGTGGAACGGGAAAGTTTTCCACGATTTTCTATCGGTGAAAGTTTACTGCCTCACTGCATGGAATTTGTAAAACAAGCGGGCATGCTAGATGCACTTAATGCTAACGCCGACAAATTAGAGTTTCAATTTAAGAATGGTGCTGCCTTTTATCGTAAAGGAGAGCGTTCTGAATTCGATTTTGAGAACAAATTTTCTGACGGCCCTGGCACAACTTTTCAAGTTAAGCGCGCTGCATTTGATAAGTTATTAGCCGATGAAGCCAGTAAGTTCGGCGCTGATATTCGCTATCAGCAAAGCGTCGAAGAAGTGATTACCCATGAAGGGGGCGCAACGTTAAAAATATCGGCAGCTGGCGATAGCTATCATTTAAAAACCCGCTTTGTACTTGATGCTAGCGGATTTGGGCGGGTGTTACCCCGTTTGTTAGACCTAAATGAGCCTAGCGACTTACCGCCACGTAAAGCTGTATTTACCCATTTCAAAGACAATATTAAAGCTGATGCGAATTTTGATAGAAATAAAATATTGATTACGGTGCATCCAGAAATTGAAGATGTATGGTATTGGTTGATCCCCTTTTCAGATGGTACCTCGAGTCTAGGAGTGGTTGCTCGTCCTGAGTTGTTTAACGATGAAGAAACACTGGAAAAGCAATTATGGGCCTTTATTCATCAAGATGACAATTTGACGGAATTGTTTGAACACGCTGAAATAACGCAACCAGCAAGAATGATTGGCGGTTATTCTTCCAATGTTAAATCCTTATATGGCCCTAACTTTGCCTTACTCGGCAATGCAGGTGAATTTCTCGATCCGGTGTTTTCTTCTGGGGTGACAATTGCGATGCGCTCAGCCGTTAGTGCGGCGCAATTAGTGTCACGTGAACTGAATGGAGAACAAGTGGATTGGCAAAGTGAATATGCCGATAGCCTTAAAAAAGGTATTGATGTATTTAAGACTTTTGTCACTTCTTGGTATGACACTAGCTTCCAAAATGTGGTTTTTTTCCAATCGCAAGATACAGAAATCAAACCCATGATCACTTCTATACTGGCAGGTTATGCATGGGATGAAAGTAATCCTTTTGTAAAAAGCTCTCGTCGCGGCATGCGTATGTTATCTAAATTGTGTGAAGCGGATTAACTCATGAGTGGGCACCGCAATGGTCAGTTGCATAATATTTATATTAATGACTTTGGTTTAATTAATGCTTTAGGGGATAACCTAGAGCAAATCAGTCAGAATTTGTTTGCTGGTTCACAACAGGGTTTTGTGGAGCGTGCAGACATTTTGCTAGACGCAACAGTGTTTGTGGCTGAAGTAGCCAGTGAATTACCAGCAGTAGATACTTATCCTAAACATTTCCGCAGCCGCAATAATCAATTGGCATTGCAGGCTTATCAACAAATAGCGGAGACAGTAGAGTCACTTAAAGAGAAATATTCAGAGCAAAGACTCGGGGTGATTTTGGGGACTAGCACCTCAGGTATCGCTCAGGGTGAATCGGCCATGGCCGTCAAGCAAGAGTCAGGACAATTTCCAGTAGACTATGACTATCGAGTTCAAGAAATGTCTAACGTGGCTGAGTTTATCAGTCTAGTTGCGGGCTTGTCGGGTGTGTGTATGACCATTTCTACAGCATGTTCTTCCAGTGCTAAAACCTTTATTACAGCCACCGAGTTAATCAGAGCTGGCGTCATTGATGCCGCCATAGTGGGAGGTGTTGATTCACTATGTGCCATGACAGTGAATGGTTTTAGTGCTTTGGAGTCTACTTCATCGGGCATTTGTAAACCTTCAAGTGTCAATCGAGATGGCATTAATATTGGAGAAGGTGCCGCATTAGCCGTTATCAGTGGTGATAAATCCGACTTACGCCTATTCGCCGGCGGCGAGTCAAGTGATGCCCATCATATGTCAGCTCCTCATCCAGAAGGCCGAGGGGCGATAGATGCTATGCAACAGGCTCTTGAAAAGGCGCAATTGTCGAGCCAACAAATCGACTATATTAATCTGCATGGTACCGCCACCCCTAAAAATGACTCTATGGAAGCAATAGCTGTAGCAGGGCTTTTTTCTCATCAACCCTTTGTGAGTTCCAGTAAAGGCAGTATTGGGCATACTTTAGGTGCGGCGGGCGCTACAGAGCTTGGTTTTTGTTGTTTGGTTTTGAGGCAACAAAAATTAGCTCCCCATGTGTGGGATAATGAGGTTGATCCAGAGTTACCCTCGCTTAATTGGGTTAAAAGTAGCGCCGATAACAAGAGTGAAATTCGTTACTGCTTAAGTAACTCCTTTGCTTTTGGTGGTAATAATGTGAGCTTAATTGTAGGACGTGAATATGAATGATTATCCCATAGAGCAGATTTTGCCTCACGCCCATCCTATGATTTTAGTGGATAAGTTAGTGAATTACACCGACATGTCTTCGGCTTGTAGTGTGACAATTACTGAGCAAAGTAATTTTTATAATCCTGAACGTAAAAGTGTGCCTTCCTATGTCGGGATTGAATATATGGCGCAAACAATAGCGGCTTACGCTAATGTGTTAAAATTAGATAATGGCGGTAAAGTCAGCTTAGGTTTTTTAGTGAGTGCTCGTAATTATATGACCCAAGTTCGGGAGTTCACCTTAGGCACTGAGTTACTGATTCAGGTGGAATTGTTATTTAAAGAAGCCAATGGCTTAAGTGTATTTGATTGCCGAATTAAACAAGGTGAGCAATTAGTGGTTGAAGCGAAAATCAACGTTTTTGAGCCAGAAGAACCAGAGCTGTATTTGCAGGAGCAAGCACAAAAATGAATAGAAGAGTATTAGTCACGGGTTCCAGTAAAGGAATAGGTAAAGCCATTGCGCTGCGATTAGCACGGGATGGCTTTGACATTACTGTACATTGTCGAAATGATGCTGCAGGCGCTGAAGATACAGTAGCAGCGATTAAAGAGTTGGGTGTGGATGCTTATTTCCTACAATGTGATGTCGCTAATCGCTCCCAATGCAAAGAAATTTTTGATGCAGATATTGCTCAATATGGATCGTATTACGGCATTGTGTGTAATGCCGGAGTGACACGTGATACTGCGTTTCCTGCCATGACAGGGGATGAGTGGGACAGTGTTATCCACACTAATTTAGACGGTATCTATAATGTGTTACACCCTTTGGTTATGCCTATGGTCAGTAAACGCAAGGGGGGGCGAATTGTGACTATGGCTTCAGTATCTGGCGTCATAGGAAATCGTGGTCAGGTGAATTACAGTGCCTCTAAAGGTGGCGTTATTGCTGCTACTAAGGCGTTATCTTTAGAACTAGCCAAACGTAAAATTACAGTAAACTGTGTAGCGCCTGGCTTAATTGATACAGGAATGACAGATGAGCTTCCTATGGATGAAATCATTAAAATGATCCCCCTTAAACGAGTAGGCCAAGTGGATGAAGTGGCAGCAACTGTGGCTTTTTTAATGTCTGATGACGCTTCGTATATTACCAGGCAAGTCATTTCAGTGAATGGTGGAATGGCCTAATGAAACGCGTGGTAGTGACAGGTATGGGAGTGGTTTCAGCCTTTGGTGACAATTGGACTGATTTTGAATCACACCTACGTAGCAATAAAAATGCGGTTAAATATATGCCCCAGTGGGAGGGTGTCAAAGGACTACATTGTAAACTTGCCGCACCTGTCACTGATTTTGTTAAACCCAGCCATTATACTCGTAAAATGACTCGTTCTATGGGGCGCGTATCAGTGATGGCTACCAGAGCCACAGAGTTCGCTTTAGAACAAAGCCAATTGCTCAATTGTGACGCTTTAACCAATGGTGATACGGGTATTTCCTATGGTTCTTCTATCGGCTCTACGCCACCCATAGTGGCCTTTGGTGACTTATTAAAAAACCACGATATGTCAGGCATCACTGCAACCAGTTATATTCAGATGATGAATCATACTACCGCAGTGAATTTGGGGGTGTTTTTTGGCGTAAAGGGCCGTATTCATACAACTAGTTCTGCATGTACTTCTAGTTCGCAAGGTATTGGGTATGCGTATGAGGCGATTAAGTATGGTAAACAAAAAGTGATGATTGCTGGTGGCGGTGAAGAGTTATGTCTTTCTGCCGTGGCTGTGTTTGACACTTTGTTTGCTACCAGTACTAGAAATAATGAACCCCATTTGACGCCCCGTCCATTTGATGTTGATCGTGATGGCTTAGTGATAGGCGAGGGGGCTGCAACCCTAATATTAGAAGAATATGAACATGCAGTGGCCAGAGGCGCACCAATACTTGCGGAAATCGTTGGTTTTGCCACTAACTCAGATGGTGTACATGTGACGCAACCAGAATCTGAAACTATGGCGACTGCAATGAAGCTGGCCCTAGAAGATGCTGAGCTTCCCGCTACTGAGATTGGTTATGTCAGCGCCCACGGCACAGCAACAGATAAAGGAGATGTAGCAGAAACATCGGCTACTGAGTTAGTGCTAGGAAAAAACAAACCTATCAGTTCACTGAAGAGTTATCTCGGTCATACTTTAGGCGCCTGTGGCGCACTAGAAGCCTGGGCTAGCATTGAAATGATGGATCGCCAATGGTTTGCACCGACGCTACAGTTGAACAATATTGATCCTCGATGCGGTGAGTTGGACTACATCACTGGGCAAGGTATGAAGATTGATACTGAGTACGTGATGTCGAATAACTTTGCATTTGGTGGTATTAATACGTCATTAATTTTTAAGCGATGGGGCTAGCTTAAGAGGGGGATTGTGTCTCAGCAAATAAATGAACAGACACTACTTCATGTAGTGTCTGCTGGACAATATTAGCGAATTTGTGTGACTACACCTTTATCATCAAAATCGATGGCTTTTCGAACCCATTTGTTCGACCAGTACATCCAAGTGTTAGTCTCTAATGTGGGGGTCGCATGGATAGGCGGTCTACCCATAGTAAAAAGAATGCCCTCTTTAGTCATACCTACTTGTGGCTGTCCTGATTTAATACCATCTTGGTCTGCCTGACTTAAATTTGCTACTTTTGCATCTTCACAGCTAGTTCCAAAATATTGTTTGAAATTTTCTTCTAAGGATTGCCCTGCTTTTTTGGTATGTTTATCCCACAAATAGCGATAAGTGATACCCTGGTAAACAAACTCAATTTCCTTTTTACCAATATCTTCAATTTTTACCTTGGCACACATAGGTAATATACTCGGTAACTGATAATTGAGTGCATAAAGCACTTTTCGTTTTTGGTCAGGATGTAAATTAACCTTGGCAACCATAGTTGCACCTTCTTTGAATCCACTTTTTTCTTCGGCGCTGACGACTAAAGCATTGCTCATAGCTACAGTGCCAATAACTAAGATAATAGTCCGTATCGATATTGCATTAATGGGTAACTTCATTATTTAATCCTTTTAAAGTTAGATGAGAGATGAGAATTGTAATGACATTATTTAAATGCACTCAATGATAATAATCTACTCTGGAGTTGTTTTTCCATTTCCGCACATTTAATTAAAACGTCACTGATATCTTGCAACGAAATTGATTTTCTATCTTTACAAAACAGTACTGCTTGAACCGCAAATGTACGCCATTGATCGCCGATTTCAGTAGTAAATTGTGATAATTCAAATAACTCAGCGTCACCCGTTAGTTTAGAGGATTCATCTAAAAAGCTCGCAAAAATAAACCTAAACCCCGCACCACCTGTACCAATTTCTTCCTGCATTCGTACTATATGCCCTAAATATAAACGGGCATATTTACTCGGTTTTTTTTCTAGCTCAGTTATCTTTTTTGCTAAATAATGAATGCCTTTCACTCCGAAGAAAGGTATCCCGGGTAGAGGAATGCCGTTCATCATCTTGGCGGTTTTTTTGATGCTTTTATAAATTTGAGGTGCTAAATCGATATTCTCGGGAACCTCGCCAAGAATATACATCAGTCCTTTAGGGGCTAATGCCCCTTTTGCAAATCGAGCTCGCTCAAGGCTCTCGGGAGAACAGGTGACTACTTCTTCAAACACAGGATCACTAATAAGATAATCCCCTTGTTCATTTTTGCCATAAACAGTGAGGTTGTGGGCGTTAAAATGAAAACGCATATCTTCGGGGAAATAAGGTAACCAATATACCGAGGTTTGCAGACCAACAATATGCCCCTCTGCCAGGGCTTGATCTAAGGCTTGCATACCTTTTTTGGGGCTCGAAAATTTGCGACTGATAAGTTCAATGTTAAGCTTTTTGGCCACAGATTTGATGATGGTTTTAGGTGGCATACGATAAGCAATGAGAGGAAGGCCGCCTATTTTTACGAAAGGTAAATACGCGAACGTTAAAGCCGATGCTAGTCCAAAAGCCATAGGTTCACTCATGGCAAAACCTTTACTACTCAACATATTGGCAACCACACCAGTTTCACAATGTGAGGATTGCTGGTGGAGCAGGTGATTCACTATTTCGCTCATGGTTGTTCTGGGACTCTGGTTAGTTGTGCAGTTGTGATAGAAAATATGTCAGCATAAATGTTGAGTTTCCTTTCACTTAAACGGTTGAATATTTGTGGTAACAGATGGCGACGTATTTGCCACTGGAAAAAACCAGTAGACTGCGCTAACGCACTGATATCAAAGCGATGTTTACACATATGGTAGGCTAATGCTGAGGCTTTTCCGGAATGATAGTCATCAATAGCCCTTAAGGTTTGTTGCTTGAGTTCATCCACGGCCATCTGAGTGGCAAAGTTCTCTATCTCCCAGCCGCTGGATTGAATACCAGTATAGTGACCACTGTCATTGACGGCATAGAGTAGTTTTTTATGGCCACTATAACTGGGGCTATTATCTTGAGGAACCTGTTTGGCTTTCATTTTTTACACTACTGTCAGTTGCATAAATGCACTGGAAAATCTTCCACTTTCAGGTATGTAACATAATATGCGTTGCCCAGCTTGTAGTTGCTGCGATTTAAACAATTCTTCAAGCATAATAAATATTGAGGCAGAACCAGTATTGCCTTTTTCACTTAAGTTGGTAAACCACTTTTCATAGGGTAATTCAAAGTCAATGTTGACGAGTGACTGGTAGACTTTTTCACGAAAATACGCCGACGAATAATGAGGAAGAAAATAATCGTAGTCAGTAGGTTTTAACTGACGTTTAGCAACAATACGTTTAAGGGTTTCTTCGACCGTAATGCGTACCACATTGTCGTTTAACAATCGAACATCTTGTTTAACTGAAAATATGGCCTGTTGTGCTCTTTCTTCACTGTCGTACGCAGTCCAGCTTTTAAGCTTACCCTCAACTTTTTCGGCACCCGCATACATGCAAGCTTCTAATTCATTGGCAAAAGAAAAACTATCGATCCAATCTAAACGTAAAGAAAGCCCACTAGAATTTGGTTTATCAGTCAGTAGAGCTGCTCCTGCTCCGTCAGACAACATCCACCTTAAAAAGTCTTTTTCAAAAGCCATTTCTGGGTGCTCGGCCAACGAATCTATTTTATGCTGGCGCTCTGCTTCAAAATTGCGAGCATGCATCACAGCAGACGCTAACTCACTGGCTACCACTACACTTTTATTACTTTCACCGGCTTTGATATTTAGATAGGCATATTTAAGTGCCGTCACCCCACATAAACAGACCCCAGAAGTTGAAACAATCTCACAAGGTGGATTATTCAGTTCACCGTGCACCATGGATGCATGATTAGGCATAAGTTGGTCAGGAATAGAAGAAGACGCCACTAAAGTATCAATATTGTGCAGTTCACTGTCTTTATTGAACAACGCACGTACTGCTTCGGCTGCTAATGCCGCATTGGTGTAATTGTGCTCGCCCGTTGCAGGGTCGATTGCATAGTAGCGTTGTTTGATGCCATTACTTCTCAAGATTACGGCTCGGGCGCGAGATTTTACACCTCCAACCTTACCCAATATATCTTCCATTTCATTATTGTTGACTACAGCATTGGGCAGAGCAACAGACAAATTGTTGATGTAAACGTGTTTTGTCATTGATTAATTATTCTCCTGAGGGCTCTGCATAATACTTTTTTTGTTCCACTATTTTATTTCTGGTTAATGGTGAGATAAGTTTTTTAATGAGCGCGCTGATGGGCACAACTGTCAGTATTAAGGTTAATAAAAATATCACATAAATGACTAAGCCAAACCCTCTACGTGTACTTTGTTGAGGACCAATTTTACGTAAAATCTTTGACCAGATACCAAAGCTATGATTAGCCATTCTTTCGCTAGCGATTAATTTCTCATTGATGGTGACCGCTGACAGTCCTTTTAACATGCTGTGATTTAATGGCGTAGGATCATTTTCAAGTCGATTTTTAATCGCTAATCCAAAACGTTCGGCTGCAATAATATCTTCATCTGCTATACCAGCTGCTGGCACCCAAGAAAGAGGCTTTTTTTTGCCCGTTAACATCCACAGTGGTGTTGCTAAGAAACTAAAAAAGGCCCCGCAATCATCACTTAACACTACATTGTCGAGCAACTTTGCTTGTAAATGTAGTAACTGAGCTTTGACTTTTTCCTGTGCCATTAGCCACATGCCTCTACAGCCTATTACAGTGACAACTGGGGTGTTAGCAAACAGCGATTTAGCTTGTGCACTTTGTAAAAATGATGCGATTGGCAAGGAAGGCGACAAAAACCAAACCTGATAGGGCAAAATGATCAGGTCATATTGCTCATGTTTGGGAGTGACAGGCTTTAAGTCCACAGGTTGCATAGCAACGGTTTCCGGAAAAATCCTAAAAAATTGTAGGAATGGCCAAGGAAAGGGAAATGGTCTGGTCGGCTCAATATTAATCACTTCGAACTCTATTTTTTCACTTTGGCTAATTGGTTGACTGATAGATTGTAATATTCGGGAGAGTTGACCAGTTTGAGAGTAGTTAATTGCAAGCACTTTACGCATAAATAGATGGCCAGTTTGTCCTTCAACAAGTTAGCCGTTAGTATACCTATTAACGGTTATTTGTGAACCCTGAGACAAAGTGTGTAGATGAATAAATTGTATAAAGTACATTTTCTGGTTGGTTTTTTATACGCACTTTTCATAGCGCCTTGTGCCATTTCAGCCTCATTGACTTTAGAGATCCAAGGTCATGAAAATAATCAAGGGCAACTCCACATTGCCATTTCTCAAGTCAAAGGATCGTTGCATGATGGAACACTGTGGGATGACTTAGAGTCAGTGCGTAAAATAATAGAAAATATCGATACAGAGCAGGCCCTACAGCCAAACATTCATCTGATAATTGAGGGTTTACCTATTGGTTTTACCTGTATACGTTTGTATTTGGATTTAAATAATAATCAATTACTGGAACGTTCTTCTATGGGGTTTCCGTTGGAGCCAGTAGGATTTAGCAATAATCCCTCTTTGTTTAACGGAGAGCCTACACCCTTGGAAAGCTGCTTTTTATTGCAAGAAAACGCCAACCTTCAAAAGATAGAGCTTAAGCGCCATAAAAAGCGAAAACGTAAATCAAAGCTAGGTGTAGTTATAAACTAACCTCAAGTACTGCAGGTAAATCCATAGTAGCTAGGACATTTAGATGACTTAAATTTTGATGTTGGGGATAGCTGTTATGTTGTTCTTTAGTATCACCTAGCAATAAAGCATGGCAAACACGTTCAAGTTCGGTTTCTTGCCAAATAAGTAATATAACTGCAGCCTCTTTGTCTGACTGAGCCTCAAGGGCACTGAGCAATAAACTTTTCTTTAACGCATCTACATCAGCCCCGATGAATAAATTGCTGCCAGAGATAGAAAATTCTTTTGCAATATAAAAATTAGCGGCGTTGCCTACAGTGGCTACAAAGTCCAATGGACGAATGGCGCGATTTTGTTTCAAATCCAATAACATTTGTTGAATAAGTTCGATAGAAAAATACTGGGCGCAACTTATCAATGAGAGTTTTTTATAAGCCGCCTTCGAGGTACCAAGCTCTGCTACTGCTGCTAACGCACACAAGGTGAAATTATCTAGACGTCTAACGCCAACAGCATATTTCTGTTTGATTTGCTGACGTAAACTTCTATTGTCGATATCGCGACTATGACTAAAACATGCATAGTTAAATAAGGTGATTTGCATGATTAAACTGTCTCCAGTACAAGTGCCGCATTGTTACCACCAAATCCACAGTGGTTAACTAAAACATGCTCAAAGCTCTTCATGGCACAATCGGCAGCTGCAAAAGGTAACATGATATTTTGGGGTTGCTCAGCGACATAATGAGCAACGGGAAGGGTTGGTTGACTCAGTAAATAATCCAATAAGGCCAATTCTATTACGCCACATGCCCCTAAGGTATGCCCTATAAAAGGCTTTAGGGCCAAAATAGGGGGCGGAGTGCCAAAATAGCTGTTGAGCGCATTGTATTCAGCAATGTCATTGTTGTAGGTGGCGGTACCATGTACTTTGATCAAGTCAATGTTACTGGCGTTTAATCCAGACTTAGTAATGGCGCGGCTCATTACAGTGTTTATATGGCTGCCGTCTTCGGCTGTCATAGTAAGGCTTGATGTGTCACAAGCTGAATCACCTTCCATTAATCGATAACAAGCTTTTTGAGGTTGGGTTTGGGAAAGCAATAATGCCCCTATGCCTTCACCCAATATTAGACCTTGGCGTTTTTCGTGGAAGGCCAATAACTGTTCTGAACTGAGTAAATCTAAAGAATTAAAACCTGCTGTGGTGAGCTGATTATAAAACTCACAACCTATCACAATGACCCTTTTTATGGCGGTCTGTTCAAGGAGCTTTTTTCCGTATGCCACAGCATTGATACTGGCCGTACAGGCGGTATTGATCACCAAGTGAAAAGGGTGCAAACCAAAATGTTGCTGTAAATATTGACTAAGGCGGTCAATCTTGGGTAATCCTAAGGCTTTATCCTCAGAAGGACTCAATGTTCCGATGTCTAAAGAAGTTGACCCCAATAACAAGGCGGTTTGGGAAAGGTCATCTAGTGTTAATTCACTGATTTCAATTAACTGCTGCACAACTGTTGTCAAACTATGAAATAGCCTAGATTCACTGCAATCGAGTGGCACCTGATCCATAGCAAAAAAATGTATGCTGTGTTGGTCATTCTCGATATTTGTGGCGATTTCTAGATTAGCATTGGGCTCAGTACTAAAGCTAAGTGGTTGATTTAAAAAACTGTTGCCGCAGGCGCTATGGCTTACACTGGAATGTATATATACAGCCATGTTATTTAGTGGGCTCTACCGATTGAATATAGTCGACTATGCTATTGATAGACTGTAAATGTTTACGAGACTCTTTAGAGCCTTCTACTTTTATCCCAAAATGTTCTTTCAATACTAAGGCAAGTTGTAAAGCGTCGAGGGAATCTAGGCCTACTTTAGACTTATTACCAAATAGCGGCTCATCATCCTCAATCTCTTGCCAAGTCATATCATCTTCTTTGTCACATTCGACTATTATTAATTGTTTTAATTGTGTTTTTAATTCTTCTAATTCCATGAAAGCTCCCTTAATCGGCGACTAAATAGTAACGCCGAAATTGTAAGTGATATTGTCGCAAATACTGCTAGATAGATAATACTCATCCAATGTTCATGATTGAATTGGCCATACATAGTGCCTTTTACTAATTGTGCCGACCAATACATAGGTGAGAATTGGGCAATTTGTTGTAGGGCTGTAGGCATGATATCAAGTGGTACCATAAAACCACTCAATGCCGCCATGATAATATTCACCCCACCTCCGAGTACAATAGCTTGCTCAAAACTACGCACTAAAGTAGCAATAATAGAAGCAAAACTTACAGCGGCTAAACTCACAACTAAGGCAGTACATAGCAGTTCCCATATATGCTTGTAAGGCACTGGAGGGAGGTCAATCAGTAGTGGAATGAGGCGCCAACCAATGACACTTAATAGTAAAAATTGCCCAATACTAAATAAATAAAACGCCAATAATTTCACTAAAAAATAATGTTGAAGGTTAAGTGGGAAGGTTTTTAATCTAATCAAAGTGCCATTTTGTACTTCATTTAATAGGGTGACAGAGATGGGCAACACAATAAAATACACCCCAAATATTAACCAAGAAGGTACGCTATAAGTCACAACAGGTAGTGTTGAGTTGTCGTCGGCAACATGAATATACTCAGTGGTATCGGTTTGTTGATTAATTTGTGCCATTTGTTTTTGGAGGGGTAAATCCTCTTCCATTTCTCCAGTATCAAGCATATATAAGTGTAGTTTTAAACGGGCAAACGCCAATTGTACATGCTGATTAATCAAGGCTTGAATTGCCGGGGAGGTAGAAGAAGCAAATTTGATTTGAATTAATGGGGTCTGTTGATTAGAAAATAGTTGTTGTTTTAGGTTTGACTCAAGAAGCAAGCTGGCACTGGCTTTAGGCATGTCTGGACTTAATTGATAGCCAAAATTGCCAAGGTATTGGGCAAACAAGCTCTGTTCGAATTCATTGTTTGTTTTAAACTCAAGCTGAAGATTTTGGATCATATCATCTTGCCGCTCACTCATGGCAAAGGTCATAATCAGCATAAAAATAACAGGCATTAGTAATAAAACTGCAACACTATGCAGATCACTAAACACCAATATAAACTCCTTTTTAATGCTCTGAAGTATCATTATTTTCCATATGATTTAAGTAATATTGGGTCAATGAGGTTTGATCATAATGCATGTTGAGAATTTCTAGTTGACTGCCGCTAAGCAATGCCAGCATTGTCAGCAATTCTTCAGGTGAACTTATATTGGCTGTCACTCTGTTGTCTTCACATTCGATTTTTAAGGGCAAAGACGATAACTGTTTAAGCCAAGCAAGGGAAAGTGCTTGGGCAAATTCTATGGTTAGACATTTTTGCGCTGTGTTTAAACTCAAATAGCCGGCTTTTCCCTGGTTTAACATGACAATTTGGTCACATATATCTTGCACTTCCGTCAATAAATGGGAGGTGTAAACAATGGTTTTTCCTTGGTTTTTTAGGGTGCTAAGCAATGCTAAGATAGTGCCTCTAGAAATGGGATCTACCCCTACAGTGGGTTCGTCTAAATAGAGAATTTGCGGATCTTTTAACAAGGCAATGGCTAAGTTTAATCTTCGCTTGTATCCCCCTGAAAGAAATTTGGCTTTTTGACTACTGACTTGTTGTAATTGGCATTGGCGTAAAACAATTTCTACCCGTGTTTGGCTTTCATTGGAACTAAAACCACATAGACTGACAAAATACTGTAAATTTTGAGCAACGCTTAATTTTGGATAAAATGCATATTCTTGGGGCACTAAGGCTACGTTTTTTTGTACAAACTTAGCCAGCGTTAAATTGTCGTTATGGCCAAACTGAACGGTTCCCGAAGTAGGAGTTAATAAACCCGACAATATTGATAAAAGAGTTGATTTACCTGAGCCATTTGGACCTATCAATCCTAGGCATTGCCCAGTGTCTAGATTAATATTAATTCCCTGAAGTGCAGGAACTGAAGATTTTGCATAACGATATTCGAGATCCGTTATTATAAATGCTGACATCATCTCTCAGTAGGCTATTTAATTTCAGGCTTTGTTATCGAGCTTGAATGACTCATTTCACATTGTGGCATACGGATTTCATCTACAACTTAAGACAGTTATTAATCAAAGTTATATTACGTTAAATTTTACGGCACTGTAAGTGTTTAAAATTTTTGTACTAAACCAATTTGGTAGTGTTGTGGCATGAATAACAATCTGATTTAAAACGCTCATATTCATCGGGCTGACTAGGGACATAAATGCATAGAGTGCGGCAGTTTTATCAAAAGTATTGGATTGTACCTTGGTTGTGGTGGCTAGGGGTCATCCTACCAGGAGTGTTTTTTATACTGGTTTCACTTGGCTTTTTGCTGACTATGCATTGGCCAAAAGATTACCAAAATGTTGTTAACCTAAGTCTAGATCCTAACGTTGAATATTTAACCTTATCGGCACATGGTGTTAAAGATACTCCTGCTAGTTGGAGTGATGAATTACAGCGAACCTATTCGCAGATTCAACATATGCCATTTAGTGATCTGCATAAACAACATATCAGTTTTGGTTGGCAGCCTTATTCGGATAACGTTCTTAATTGTTCTGTGGATGGTAAAAAGATTGGTTTATTTTTAGGTGAGCAACTATCGCGATTACCTAAGTTAAAGGGGGTTCATTTGTTAGGGCACAGTTGTGGCTCTTTTGTTATTTTAGGTATTTGTGAGGCAATAAAAGAACAAAAAGCATCATTGAGTGTGCAAACGACTTACTTAGATCCTGTATCGGTTTATTCGGGAATTTTTTGGGACTACGGACTTGAATATTTTGGTAGCTGTGGGGATTTTAGTGATGCCTATATTGATACCCAAGACACGGTACCGGGCAGCAACCAAGCCCTTAAGAACGCTTACACCTTTGATGTAACTGAAACACGAGTGAAGAACAATTTAGACTACGCACCACACGCTTGGCCTCCATTATTTTATATTCATGCTTTAGAAAAAAAACAGGTACCCATTTACTTTAAATCATCAAATAAACTAAGCCCTGAAATTCACAAAAATACACTGCTAACCTGGCCATTTACATACAAATAAAATCGCGCTTCTTTGATTGTGAGTTTTCAGTTACAGAGCCATAGCTTGATCATTGTGATGACTTATATAACACCGCGTTTATTAGGGTTTCTTCTCTTGTTTGTGGATCTTCAACTTTACCTGTGAGTGTTTCCCAAAGACCTAAATCTTCCCGAGACCACCACAAAAAAGGACGAGATAATTGCTTTTCTACAACATCAAATCCAGTCTGTTCTAGAAGCTGCAAATATTCCATATCAGTTTTTTGTACATGCATGGGATGGCGAAATAACACGCGAATTACCATTGAATGTATATAACGGCGACATGACTCAGCAAACAGCAGACAACCGTCAGGTTTGAGTACTCGATAAAATTCTTTAATAGCAGAGTCTTGATCTACAATGTGATGAAAAGTTTGATGACAAAAAATCATATCTACAGAATTGTCAGGTAACGCAATTTCTGCTGCATTGTTAATTAAAAACTCAATATTTGCCTGACACTTTTTGCTATTACTGTCGGCTTTATTAACAACATCAGAGTCGACATCCAAGGCGATAATAGTATTGGGAGAAAAACGTTTATCAAGCTCAATAAGAGAATGGCCAAATCCGGAGCCAATATCTAAAACGGTGTGAAATTTTTGCGGTTTACCCTCTGGAATGAGTGTTTCTAGATCGTTCAACGCCCTTCTTAATACGTGTATTAGCCATGTATCAGTATTTAGAAACCAATCACCGAATTTGCTCTCTCTTACCCAGGCTTTTTTTATGTCTACTTTACTCAATTGGTCCCTCACTTTACTTACTTTGCAGCCTATAATTAATGTCGATCACATTGAAAAACTTAAGTCTACCCTTTGAAAAGGGCAGTGTACTGCATCGAAATAAAGAGTCTAATCCAAAAAATGTAACAAATCATAGAAAAAACAACCAGTTGCTTAGACAAACTACTAACCAAAAAAGAACGCGCTTGGCTGAAACAATTTTTCTACGTGGCTGATAAACTTTTTATCAACTAAGAAAAGAATGACGTGATCATTGGCTTCAATTTTTGTATCGCCGTGGGCGATGATCACTTCGTCACTACGGACTATTGCACCTATAGTGGTACCTGGGGGAAGTTTAATTTCACGGATTTCACGGCCCACTACTTTAGATGTATTTTGGTCTCCATGAGCAATAGCTTCAATAGCTTCTGCTGCCCCCCGTCTTAGTGAGTAAACATTTACTATGTCTCCACGCCTTATATGAGTGAGAAGGGCCGAGATGGTGGCTTGTTGTGGTGAAAATGCAATATCAATTTCTCCCCCTTGTACTAAATCCACATAGGCACCGCGTTGAATGAGTACCATGGCTTTTGCTGCACCAAGTCGTTTGGCCAACATGGCGGACATAATATTCGCTTCGTCATCGTTAGTCACTGCGATAAAAGCGTCCACTTGTTCGACATTTTCTTCAGTTAATAATTCATGATCCGAAGCGTCACCTGCAAAGACAATTGTTTTGTCTAAATGGGCTGACAGGTATTTAGCTCGTTCTGGACTAAATTCGATTAATTTTACATTGTGATTGTGCTCAAGCATTTTAGCTAAGCCGGCCCCAATTAATCCTCCTCCAGCAATCATAATCCGCTTATAGCTAGACTCTAATTTTTGCAGCTCACTCATAACCGCACGAATGTGTTTAGTTGCCGCAATAAAAAACACTTCGTCATCGGCTTCGATGATAGTGGTACCTAAAGGGCGAATAGGCTTACCACGTCGGTAAATAGCGGCCACACGTGTTTCAACGTTAGGGATATGTTCTTTGAGGGTAGAAAGGGCATGACCCACCAATAATCCACCGTAATAGGCTTTAACTGCCACTAGACTGGCTTTGCCATCTGCAAATTCAACTACCTGTAATGCTCCTGGATAATCGATCAAGCGTTTTATGGCTTTGGTCACTAACTGCTCTGGAGCAATAAGATGATCGACAGGTACGTCTTGATGCTTAAATAATTGCTCTTGGTAAATGATATACTGTTCGGAACGAACCCGAGCAATTTTTGTCGGTGTTTTGAAAAGACTATAAGCAACCTGACAGGCCATCATATTGCTTTCATCGCTGTTGGTCACTGCGATTAGCATGTCGGCATCTTCTGCCCCTGCTTTTTTAAGCACATCTGGATGGGAGCCCATACCAGCTACGACTTGTAAATCTAGTCTGTCTTGCAGGTGCCTAAGCGTATTGGGATCTGAATCAATGACGGTGATTTCATTTTTTTCACCGACTAAGTTTTCAGCCAGAGTCGCGCCAACTTGACCTGCACCAAGGATAATTATCTTCATTTTTGGTCTTTAAACCTTATTATTATTAAGACTTTAGCAGTCTGGCATAATAGAAACCATCCATTTGTTGATCTCCTGGCAAAATCTGTTTACCTGGTTTATCCACTGAATCGTTGTAGAACCTATTATCTAACGATGCGTTAGGTGTACGTGATAAAAAATCACTTATTTGTAAATGGTTTTCTTCCGGCAAAATAGAACAAGTCGCATAAAGCAGCGTGCCACCCGGTTTAATCAGTGCCCATATGGCATCCAATATTTGTTTTTGAAGGTTCACTAGAACATCAATGTCCTTGGCTTTACGTAACCACTTAATATCTGGATGTCGACGGATAATCCCAGTGGCAGAGCAAGGCGCATCAAGCAATACCCGATCGAATAACTGCCCATCCCACCATTTCTCTGGCGTACTGGCATCACCTATCACTATTTCGGCGTTATGCCCCAGCCTGAGCAAATTTTCTTCTATTCTAAACGCGCGTTTTTCGTTTATTTCTAAAGCGACAATTTTTGCGATGCCGGGCTGGGATTCAATAATGTGACAAGTTTTACCACCTGGCGCAGCGCAGCAATCTAAAATAGACTCACCTTGTGCTGGCTCTAGGTAAAAAGCGGCAAGTTGCGCCGCTCCATCCTGCACAGCAAACCACCCTTTATCAAAGCCTGGTAGGCTTGTTACATCATAACCCTTTGATAATATTATGGCGTCAGGATGTTCAGTTGTCAGCGTAAATTCGATGCTGGCATTTCCTAAGGCTTCTACAAAATGTGTATGAGAAATTTTTCCCGTATTTACTCTTAGCCAAATTGGCGCTTTAAGCTGCATATTGGTAATTAAATCTGTAAAGCCATCTGGATATTCGGCTTGCAGTTTTTTGTATAACCATTTTGGCAATCCTGATGCAATTTGTTTATTTGGTGCTTCTTGTAATGACATTTCTTCTCTAATAAATGTACGCAAGATGGCATTGACTAAACCTTTCATGGCTTGGGTGTTAAGAGGTTGGCAAGCTGCCACTGTTTCCGACACTGCAGCATGTTGACTGACTCGGCTAAAAGACAGTTGGTAAAACCCCAACATAATTAATTGCTCTACAATTTTGTAGCGATTTTTTAATGGTTTATCGAGTAATTGCCTCAGCCAAAACTGCAAAATAGGTAAATTACGCAAAACGCCGTAGACCATCTCTTGTAGCCAAGCTTTATCTTGTTCTTTGTGAGGTAATTGGGCTAGGGGAAGGCACTCTCTTGCAGATTGACCTTCCTCTAATATTTGATGGAGTACCTTAGCGGCATCTGCACGTAAATTTAAATACTTAGCCTTCATGAAGAATAGTTCATAGTAGCGAGTTACCTATAACAAACCAATCAGCTCTGCCGTTTAATACATCAGCGGCTAACATTGGCTTCTTGCCAGGAAGTTGTAGTTTAGTTATCAGTAAACTGTCGTTTCCAGTCGCTACTAAAATGCCATGCTTATCTGATTTAACAATCTCTCCCGAGGGGATATCAGAATTGTCATTTTTAACCACTTCAGATGAGTACACTTTTATATTGGAACCGTTAAGGGTGAAGAAAGCGACAGGCCACGGATTAAAAGCGCGGATGTTTCTTTCTAGTTGTTCTGCTGATAAATTCCAATCAATTTTGGCTTCTTCTTTGGAGAGTTTTTTTGCGTAACTGGCAAGTGCATCATCTTGAATTTGAGGCTGCAAATCAGCTAGAGTTGCCAAGGTTTCCAATAATGCTTTAGGACCCATATCAGCAAGCTTTTGATATAAGGTGGCGCTGGTGTCTTCTTTAGATATGTCGAGTGAATGTTTTAATAACATCGCACCTGTATCTAAACCTTCGTCCATTTGCATAACAGTGACACCTGTCTCACTGTCTCCAGCCCATAAAGATCTTTGGATAGGCGCTGCACCTCGCCATTTAGGCAACAAAGAACCATGCACATTAAGGCAGCCTAATTTAGGCGCCTTTAATATGGCGCTAGGTAGAATCAAACCATAAGCTACTACCACCATGATATCAGCGTCTAATTGAGTTAAGGTTTGTTGTGACTCTACTGTTTTTAACGATTCAGGTTGAAAGACTGGTATCTCATGCTCAACTGCCAGTTGTTTTACGGCACTGGCTTGCAATTTTTTACCTCTACCAGCTGGGCGGTCTGGCTGACTGTAAACAGCAATGATTTCATGTTTTGAGTCAATTAGCGCTTGTAAGTGCAAGGCTGCAAACTCAGGCGTTCCAGCAAATATTATTTTTAAGGGTTTATTCAATTGTATCTTAGTCCCTTGCCGCTAGTCGGGCTTCTTTTTCTAACTTGGTTTTTATTCTCTGACGTTTTAGAGGGGATAAATAATCGACAAATAATTTGCCTTTTAAATGATCTAACTCATGTTGAATACAGATCGCCAATAAACCCTCTGCTTCTAAAGTAAAAGGTTCGCCGGTTTTATCAAGTGCAGAAACCGTAATTTTTTCAGCTCTTTCGACTTGAGCATAATTATTAGGCACTGATAAACAACCTTCTTCACTAATGGTTTTCCCTTCTCTGTGGGTGATCTCGGGATTGATGAAAACCATAGGGTCGTCTTGATTTTCAGACACATCCATGACTACCAATCGCTTATGAACGTTGACCTGTGTTGCTGCTAAACCAATACCGTTTTCATCACGCATGGTCTCGAACATATCGCTGATCAAAGCGGATATGGATTTATCAACATTTTCAATTGTTTTTGCTACTGTGCGCAATCTCTCATCGGGAAAGCGCAATACATCTAATATTGCCATTGTATTATTCAACTATAATGAGTCTCTGACTCAGGAACTAATGTAACCAATAGTAACTTTACGTTACAGTGACAGAGTTAGTATTGGTGTGTGTATTATTTACTATACGATCAAATAGAATTGACTATTTAATACGTTTCTAGCTGCGCTATTCTAGCGTAAATCGATCCAAAACATAATAGTCACTGCATCAAGGTGTATATAAGAATGACGAGCAATAAATTAATTAGGTCGCTGTTACTATTGGTGCTCTTGCCGATCTATAGTTTCGCAGAGAGTATTTTGGTGAAAGATACCGCTCCTGAAGTATATATAGTAGAAAAAGGCGATACTTTGTGGGGAATTTCCAATATGTATTTGGACAAACCTTGGCAATGGCCGGAACTTTGGCGCACTAATACATATATTACTAATCCCCATCTTATATATCCTGGTGACGAATTACGTTTAGTGAAGAATGAAAAAGGTGAAACTGTTCTTGAGGTGACAAGAGAATCAGCAAAACCTGAAATAAGACTTTCTCCTGAGGGCACTAAATCCCTTAAAGAACCCAATGCTATACCTGCATTGCCATGGTCGGTAATCAAACCTTATGTAGAAAACGAGATGATTATGTCGCAACAGGTTTATGACCGTTATCCTTATATTCTAGGTGATCAAGAAGGGGCTGTGCGTTATGCCACAGATAACCTAGTGCTTGGAAAGGCTGCTCGCCGAAGCAAAGAAAACTTAAGTATTGTCAGAAAACAAAATGAGTTATTCGATATGGACGGCAACTTTATTGGTTTACAGGTGCGTTATTTGGCCAAAGCTAAACTAGTGGATACCGACTTAGATGATCAAGCATTAATCAAAATATTGGAAGCCAAGCTTGAGGTTAAACGTGGTGATAAAATCATTCCGGTAACGACAAATGAACCAGATGACGTTGTCATTGTGGCTGCCGAAGAGCAACTTGGTTACATTATTGATGACTTAGAACAACATAACTTGTTGGGTAAGTATAACGTGGTGGTGTTGGATCTCGGCTCAGACCAAGTTTCTGCTGGCACGATAATGGGCATATATAGTCAGGGGCCTAGAATAGTTGATGGAAAACAACCTAAGTATGAAGGTGAGTCTGACATGATCCGTAGTGCCTTTAATAAGGGAGATGAAATTAGTCAACCAGCGTTAAAAGTTGGTGAGGTGCTTGTATTTAAAACTTTTGATACAGCAAGTTATGCACTTATTACTGAATCAGCTAAAGTCATTAAAAGAGGGATGATAGTCGCTAAACCCTAACTAGCTAGGTTGGGGAGAGCCTAGGGAGCAAAAATGCAACAGGACGTTGAGGGTGGCGACAGTGGTAGTCGCGAGCTAGAAGACTGGTTAAAGTTGACTCAGATCCCTAACTTTTCTGTCGCTAGGTTACTAAAGTTTAAGAAAAAGTATGATATTCAGTTATCTGAAATATTTGTTGCATCAACAGCTACACTGCAAGAAATGGGTTTTAGGCAACAGCAAATTGAAGCCATTCAGCATCCAGATGAAAGTGCCATCAACACAAGTTTAAAGTGGCGTTATGCTGAGAATAACCGTTTTTTAATTCACTTCGAACATCCTAATTATCCATTTTTACTGAGGCAGATAGCTAGTTCACCTCCACTTTTATATGGTTATGGCGATCCTAAATGTTTAAATAATTATCAACTTGCCATGGTGGGAAGCCGTGTTCCAAGTCCCCAAGGAAAAGAAAATGCAAAAACTTTTGCTCGCCGTTTAAGTGAGTGTGGTTGGACAATTACCAGTGGCTTAGCGCTCGGTATCGATGGCTTGTCCCATCAGGGGGCGGTATCAGGAGGGTTTACTACTATAGCTGTTTTGGGAACTGCTATTGATAAAATGTATCCTCGCCGTCATATCAAGTTAGGAGAGCAAATTTTAGAAAACAATGGGGTAATTATTTCTGAATTTGCGCCTAATACAGTAGGACGACCAGAGTACTTTCCGAGACGTAATCGAATTATTAGTGGTTTGTCTCAAGGTACGCTTATTGTTGAAGCTGCAATAAAGAGTGGTTCATTAATTACTGCAAGATATGCGTTGGAGCAAAATAGAGAAGTATTTGCGCTACCAGGAAATATACACAACCCTATGGCGGCAGGTTGTCATCATTTGATACAACAAGGTGCAAAGCTAGTGACATGTATCGAAGATATTAATGAGGAGTTTCAACATCTCATTTTGCCAACTTCGAGTGAAAAAGTGCATAAATCGGAAAAAAACATGACACAAAGCTTGGCTTCAGACAAATTGTTAGATAGTGTAGATTTTGAAGTCACCCCACTAGATATAGTGGCTCAGCGCAGCGGCATAGAAGTAGCAGAAGTAATGTCACAATTATTAGAATATGAATTGCGTGGTTTAGTGATTGCTGTTTCTGGCGGTTACATTAAATTGGGGGAAAAATAACATGTTCGATATCCTCATGTATTTATTTGAAAACTTTATTCACAGCGAAACTGAAATACGCGTTGATCAAGACGAGCTAACAGATGAGTTAATTAGAGCTGGTTTTCATCACGACGAAATTTATAAAGCGCTATCCTGGTTAGAAAAACTTGCAGCACTGCAAGAAACCGATATCAAACCTTATTTGGCCAAAGGGCCTAATTCTTTTGTAACTCGTGTGTATACACAAGATGAAGAAATGCGTTTGGATGTGGAGTGCCGCGGTTTTTTAATGTTCCTCGAGCAAATTAATGTTCTGGATTCCTTTACTCGAGAAATGGTAATCGACCGAGTGATGGAGATTGACTCTAAAGAGTTTTGTTTAGAGGATCTTAAATGGGTAGTGTTGATGGTGCTATTTAATGTACCAGGGAAAGAAAATGCTTATGCTCAGATGGAAGATTTGTTGTTTGAAGAGCCAGAAGGGCCGCTACACTGATTGTTTGTTAATTATGAATAATAAGAGTGGTCAGTTACATGTCTAAGATTGATCACTCTTTGTTTTCAGCCAGTGGGACTGAGCAAGCATTTGGACCTTGTCCACAATGTAATGCCAAATTAAACATTAGGCGGGGAAAGTCTGGTGCGTTTATTGGTTGTAGTCGTTATCCTAAATGCGACTTTTCAAAACCTCTACACGAATATGAAAACGCCGAGATTAAAGTTATAGAGGGGTCTTCGTGCCCCAAGTGCCAATCTCAGTTAGTCATTAAAAAGGGCCGATTTGGTTTATTTATTGGCTGCGGTGATTTTCCTGATTGTGATTATATTGAATCAAACTCCAACAGCGAAGATACAAAGTTAATCTGCCCCGCATGCAAAAAAGGGCACATTACTAAGCGAGCAAATAAGTTTGGCAAGTCATTTTATGCATGTGATAATTACCCTAAATGTAAATACTTATTGAATTTTCCTCCTGTTGATTATCCTTGTCCAGAATGCCATTGGCCGATTATGCAAGAGAAGAAAGGAAGCACTGCAGTTGAATTGTTATGCCCGCAGAAGCAATGCCAATGTAAAATTCCAAAACCTGAATAATTCAACACTCTTCTTCCTTTATGTAGGCAGACTTTGTAATCACCTTTATTAGATATTAACCATGACCTCCAATAACCAGAAAACTAAACCCAACCCGTTTATCCGTGCCCTAAAGTATTTATTGATCTTGCTAGTGGCTTTGTATTTATTGATTTGGATCTTATCGCCTTTTGTAGTGCGCCATTTTGCCCAGACTCCTTTACAAGAAATGGGGGTGTCTCTGGGAGAAGATAGCACTATTAGATATAACCCTTTTACCAGCACCTTAAGCATTAGTGATTTGCAATTGTTCGATCGCAACAAAAGCAAAGTATTATCTGTTAAAAACGCTGAAGTCAGTGTGCATCTGCACCGCCTGTTGTTCAAACAATTGTATGTTTCTGCGTTTTTGATAGAAGGTACTGAAGTTGAAATAGTGAAAGAGCAACAAAGGATAGTTGTTGCCGGTATTGATTTGTCAGCTAGTTCTGAAACCGAGCCGACTGTTGCGGCTGATGCGCCGCAGAACGATGCAGCTCCTTTGGATTTTACTTTGGTTATCCCTGAATTAACCTTAAAACGGCTGTTATTCAATTCGAACATAGATGGCAACCCACAAAAATTATTGTTAAATGAGTTGCAGATAGTTAACACCTCACTGAGTCAATTAGAGCAACAACTCTCGCTGTCTATTCAGGGGCTTGTTAATGATGCACCATTGATGTTCAGCTCAGATGTGGCTTTACAGTCTGGGGTAGGCATTATTGATAGTTCATTTTCGTTAGAACAATTAGACCTGCAAACCTTAAGCCCAATGTTGATTGATTCAGGTATTGGTGTCTCTGGTGCGTTTTCCGTAAAAGGCAACCCGAAAGTCACACTGGCGAACGAAAACATCGAAGTAAACAGTGAACAAATTGTAGTGTCTATAACAGAGCTTGATCTTAACTACGCTCCTTGGATTATTGAAGGTGCCAGTGATGTCGTCACTATCAATAACTTAAATATTACTGCGTTACCCGATGGTGTTATTCAGCACCTTGCTGCTACAGTCGCAACACAATTAAGCCAAGGTAATCTAGGATTACAGACCAGCGACAACAGTGTGGTGAATTGGGGGCAGATTAATTTAACCACTGAACTGCAGCTGATAGATATGCAACCCAATATCGTTATTGAGCAAATAGATATTAGCTCTCTTAACTTGTCTGAAGATCGATCATTAACTGAACTAGCGCCGATCCTTAGCATAGGTCAATTATCTGTTATTGACCTGCAGTTTAGTGATAATCACTTGAATGTAGATACCGTTTCTATTGGAGGATTAAAAACAGACATTAATGTTAATCCTGATAAAAGCATTGTGAGTATGGTGGATTCCTCAGCATTAACATCTGAGGCTGAAGATAATACTGTCGCAACTGAAAGTGTTCAGGAGCCATCTCCTTCCGTCCCTGTTGAACAAGCCGAACCTATATCAGAAGAATCACCGGCTTTAACTTTGGCCTTAGGAAAATTTTTACTGGCAGATGCAGCTCATATACACATTAAAGATCAAAGTGTATCCCCAGTATTCGAGCAAAACATTACCATTGAAACACTACAAGCTGGGCCTTTTGATAGTAGAGATAGCACCATTGAAAGTCCGTTTGAATTGCTCGCAAAAGATGATAACTACCTCAAAATTGTCGCTAAAGGGCACGCAAGACCATTTGCCGAAAAACTTAACGCCTTGTTCACGGCGAATATTAGCGAGTTAGATTTACCGTCTGTGTCTCCATACGTGAAAGATGGCTTGGGCTTTGAGATGAAGACGGGGCAGCTTGACGTGGGTGTCGACGTCGCTATTGAAGACGGTGAAATTGACGGAGAAACAAAGTTGTTTTTGCGTGGAGTTGATATGTCCAGCGCTGATGAAGTTGAACAGGGTACCATTAAAGAAGGTAAGGCTATGCCATTGAATTATGCTTTAGGGTTATTGAAAGATGATCAAGGCAATATTGATTTGGGTGTGCCGTTACGAGGCAATGTGGCGGAACCTTCTTTTGGGGTTGAAAGTTTTTTAGCTTTAGTATTGAAGAAAGCGGCAATGTCTCAAGCTAAAAGTTACTTGATGACCACTTTTGTGCCTTATGCCTCAGTGGTATCCGTGGCTATTTCTGGTGCTGAATATCTACTTAAAGTGAAATTTGAGCCACTTGTATTTCAAAAAGGAGTGGTGGAGCTGACTGAAGAGAATCAGCAATATTTAGCTGAACTAGTGCTATTGATGCAAGATAAACCGGAGTTGCAGCTAAAGACTTGTGCAATCGGCACTTACGCTGACTTGGCATTACCTGCTGCAACTACTTTAAATGCTGAGCAAAAAGCCTCACTTAAAGCCATGGGGACAGAGCGCCAAAATACTTTAAAACGTTTTTTGATTGAGCAAGACATTGCCTCTTCTCGTATTTTATATTGTGCACCCGAGTTAGATACTGCTGAAGATGCACAAGCTAGAATTGAATTGAAAACGGACTAGTTATGAAACCGCTATCAATCACTCAGGATGCGGAGTTAATTGTGCAAACCTTGCAACAAGGGGAGTTGCTTGCCTACCCAACTGAAGCTGTGTTTGGACTAGGTTGTGATCCGGACAATGAAGACGCTGTACTTAAATTATTGGCATTAAAAAAACGCCCCTTGGATAAAGGCTTGATACTCGTTGCTAAAACCTACTCACAGTTATTACCCTATGTTGATGACGCTAAAATCCCCATGTATATGCGCACTGAAATATTTTCTAGTTGGCCAGGCCCAGTGACATGGTTATTGCCCGCATCCAAACAATGCCCTAAGTGGGTGACAGGTAATAGCGATCTAGTTGCTGTGCGAGTAAGCCAACATCTTGTTGTAAGTCAATTATGCGAGTTGTTTGGCAAGCCTTTGATATCCACCAGTGCTAATGTATCAGGGGTAGAACCTGCCATAAATACTGCACAATTATATCTACAATTTGATAAGTCCCTGTTGCTAGTTGACGGAGCATTAGGCGGGGCAAATAAACCTAGCCAAATCCGTAACGGAATTTCTGGGCAAACCATAAGAGACAATTAGTTAGATGACAGCCGATTTAGTACCAGATATAGAAAAAGTAAAAGAATACCTACTTAAGCTACAAGATAATATTTGCCAAACCTTAGAGTTGGTTGATGGCAAGGGTAGTTTTGTCGAAGACAATTGGCAAAGAGAGCTTGGTGGGGGCGGCCGTACCCGAGTGTTAACAGGTGGTAATGTAATAGAACAAGGCGGAGTTAATTTTTCTCATGTCTACGGCGGGGAATTACCCGCTTCTGCCACAGCGGCTCGGCCCGAATTAGCAGGCAGGAGTTTTCAAGCTGTGGGTGTGTCTTTAGTGATTCACCCCAATAATCCTTTTGTACCTACTACTCATGCAAACGTACGCTTTTTTATAGCCGAAAAACCAGGCGCAGAAGCAGTTTGGTGGTTTGGTGGTGGGTTTGACCTTACTCCCTTTTACCCTTTCCACGAAGATGTGGTGCATTGGCACAGCGTAGCCAATAAGCTTTGTGAACCTTTTGGTGACGACGTCTATCCAGAATATAAAAAATGGTGTGATGAGTATTTTTATTTAAAACACCGCAATGAAACGCGAGGTGTCGGCGGACTATTTTTTGACGACCTCAATAAACAGGGGTTTGAAAAGAGCTTCAAGTTTATGCAGGCAGTGGGGAATGGATTTTTAGATGCTTATGTACCTATTGTAGAAAAGCGTAAAGACATGAGTTTTGGTGAAAGAGAACGCGACTTTCAACTCTACAGGCGAGGTCGCTATGTAGAATTTAACTTGGTTTATGACAGAGGTACTTTATTTGGACTACAAACAGGTGGCCGAACTGAATCAATATTGATGTCTATGCCACCATTAGTTCGCTGGGAATATTGTTTCGAACCAGAGCCTGAAAGTAAAGAAGCCGACTTATATGCTAATTATCTACAACCAAGGGAATGGTTGTCGTGAATAAATATACTGTATTCGGTAATCCAATTGCACAGAGTAAGTCACCTTCTATTCATCAAATGTTCGCAGAACAGGCCGGACTTACAATTGAATATGATCGTACTTTGGCAACTAAGGAAAATTTTATTGCTTCTTTAACGCACTTTTTCCTTGCTGGGGATGCAAAAGGTTGCAACGTGACTTCTCCGTTTAAAGAACAAGTAGCAAAGTGGGTCGATGATTTATCTGCTGCTGCTAAGATTGCTGGTTCAGTTAATACAGTTATTAAAAAAGAAGACGGTACATTTTTAGGTGACACTACTGATGGTCCTGGCTTAGTACAAGATCTAGGACGTTTAGGTGTGCAAATTAAAAATGCTCGAATTTTATTGTTAGGTGCTGGTGGTGCAGCTAGGGGAGTATTGCAATCCATCTTGGCTTTAGAGCCCGAGTTTTTGATGATAGCCAACAGGACAGAAGAAAAAGCTCAGCAGTTAGCTTCATTGCTACCTAGTGAAAATTTTATAGGAATTGGTTTTAAGCAGTTAGATGAGGTTAAGCCAGCTTTCGATCTAATCATTAATTCTACTTCTGCCAGTTTAACCGGCGAGTTACCAGCCATCCCTGATTCAATAATGAGTAGCAGTGCTTGTGTATACGATATGAGTTATGGCGATAAACCAACGGTTTTTCTACAACATGCCAAAACGCTAGGTGTAGTAGATACCTTTGATGGATTAGGTATGTTAGTGGGGCAGGCGGCAGAAAGTTTCTATTTGTGGACAGGGTATCGGCCCAATGTTGTCCCTGTAATAGATTCATTAAGAAGTAGTCTATGAATCAGGCCATCCAAGTCTTAGATGGTTGCACCTATATCAAATCTAAAAGCGCAATTAAAATGGATGTCATGTTCTCCGGGCAAATATTTGCTTGTTATATCAGTGGTTCAGATAAAGAAAACTTAGATAACCTTTACAAAATCAAACAGTTTGAGATAGAAGAAATAATTCAACGAGAACTTGAACAAGATAAATTGAATTCAGACGGTGAGTTATGGCTCACCGCCACTGAGGTAAATGCATACTGAGATTATTTAGTTTCAGCTATGTATTCATCTTTAAGTTTGACGTAGTTTAAAGCCGACTGTTTCAAAAACGCTACCTCACTTTCCTTTAAAGGTCTCGCTTGTTGTACAGGATTACCTTTATATAAATATCCACTTTTGAGGGTTTTATTGGGTGGCACTAGTGTTCCAGCCCCAATTAAAACATCATCCTCCACTATTGCCCCATCCATAATAATAGCGCCCATACCCACAAGTATCCGATTTCCCAGTATACATCCGTGCAACATACACTTATGACCAACAGTGACATCTGCGCCTATAACAAGTGGAAAACCCTGTGGATTAGCTTCACTAATTCGGCTGACATGTAATACTGTCCCATCTTGTATATTGGTACGAGCACCTATTTGTATAGAGTTTACGTCACCTCTGGCAGCAACAAGTGGCCAAATACTGACATGCTCAGCACATTTAACGTCCCCAACTAACACCGATGAAGCATCAATATAACAATGCTCTGCTAAGTCAGGGAACTTATCTTTATAGCTTCGAATCGCCATGGTAGTTCCTGTATTAAGGTAAGGAGATACATCATATCAAAATAAATCACCCCTTTATCCCCTGAAATTGCCACATTAATAAACATATTGAAGGCTTTTTAAGCAAACAAACA